>ENA-OBLH01000007-OBLH01000007.1-metagenomes-genome-assembly--contig:-NODE-7-length-144944-cov-25.2201_pt1 | contig 144944 bp, 112 predicted proteins | sample MGYA00153382_OBLH01 | MGnify analysis MGYA00153382
TTTAATTTTTGAAGCGTGGTCAGCCAAGCGTTTTCACACAGCCTCGACCCATTGCAGACATCCACTAACGGGCGAGGTAAGCCGACTGCCATAGGCGGGTCGGCTTGACCGACGTGTTATACATTGATCACGACATGTTTTATCAGTGTGATGTGACTGTCAGTGCCAACAGAAAGCTGAAAATTGATTGAGGCTTCTCCATTTTTTGATTTTGGATAATAGAGCTTAATTGTTAAGTTATTTGCGCTCTGTGGTTCAACTTTATGTGTGAAAATATTTCTATCTTCCCAGATTCTTGGATCTTCAGATTTATATGGCCACTCTGATAATGCGGAAATCTGGAGCTCAGCAGCAGCCTTATTGACGATCCTAAATTGAATTTCAACAGTTTCGCCCTTTCGCTCAACTCTCGTTTGGTGAATCGGGAACTCGCCGTCAGGATAGTACTTGCGAAAAGCTGAAGCCGAGTAACGACCTAATTCGCTCCAGCCCTCTTTGTGAAGATAATCTAGCCGCGCTAATTCGGTGGATTTTATTTTCTCGGCAGCCAATTTCTCTGATTCATGATAATAATCTAGACCAACTATAGGTGCAGACATTACGGCAAGAAAAGCGATCGCAGTTAGTAGCGCATTACCAGCGTTTGGTGGGATATTCTCAATGTCGCTTAGGAGTTTTCCTTTTGTCGACTTCGATGAAATGGTCGATAGGCGTTCTCGAGTAAATTCACCTCCCTCAACAAGCAACAAGACGGAGAAGTCATCACCAGGTGAAATGCGCGGAATTTTTATTGCGGATGAATCGAGTGTGCAGGTTGAATCGCTAGAGGCAATGATTTCATATTTTAGGCCTGGATCGAGTGCAATCCGTACATCCTCTTCGGGTGAGCGACCTTTGTTGTAGGTTCGTATCTCTACGATTTTTCCATTAGTTGTGAGGACGGAGACTGAAAATAGTCTCGGAATGACAACGTAAAGCTGTTTGACCCTAAATGCGTATAAAAGCAGCGTTCCCAAAGCGGTAACTGCTAAGCCAATAATCAATTTTTCGAGCATCAACTACCGATCTATAGACGTATAACTAGATTTAGACGACAGACAAAAAATCCTGTCGCTCTCATAAAAATGAATCTATTCGGATTTATGAGAGTGAGCAATCGCAAGCAAACTTTTTAGGCAAACCTAAAAAGTTCGAGATTGGAGCTTGTTGCAAGCAGTGTTTAAAGACCAATGATGGAATGACCGCTTCTGGCCGAGAGCGCCATTTCGGTCAATCCCCCGAAAGCAGTCGCTGGTTGGTTGGCTGCGGCCAGTGATTGACAGCTTTGGTGAGCCACGACGATCGTGTGCTTCCGGCCAAAAGCCGACATCCGATAAGCAGGAGTTATCGGAAACTATGGCGAAAAAGGGTGAAGTCAGCTATGTCTAAAGACCACCCTTCGGTGATAGTCCAGAAAGCTTATTTGGTCGGCTGAAAACTTTCCAACGTTCATCATTGGCTGTATTGCCCACATTTCAAGAACTGAAGGGTCGAGCGACGTTGATACCAACAGTGCTCCATCATTGGAAAAGGACAAAAAACCTTTGTCAAAAAGATGATCTATATGAGGTGAGAGCAGCAGGCCATTACAACCATTGAGCTTCTCTTCATCACTGCAATCTTTCCAAGGTTTGATGTGACTAGCGCGTAGGTGCATAGGATCAGTTACCCCTGTGACCCTACACCCTCGTTCGTTGAGGCGAACATTAGCTTTGAAAATTCCTTGGCCGCGTCGTGATTTGACCAATTGCTCCTTAGTAGTTGGTCCAATATCTGTACGACCTTTAATGTTGCACTCTTGCTCGTCACCAACAACATCTGTCTCCACAACCTCCTTCTGGAGCTCCTCCAGTAAAAAATCAAATTCGACGCCGATCAATCCTGTCAGAACTCTAGCCATCGGTGTCGGTACCTCCGCCAAATATACCGATTGAAGGCCGTCACCGTTGACCTGCAATGGAGAGTATTTAGAAGGAAGATGAGGGAGCAAAAGATCCATGTGATCTTTTGGACGAATTTGATTCTTGAGCTCTCTAAATTCCACGGAGACAAGCCATCCTTCTTTTGACCAATTCCCTCCAGCCTTGCCAAAGTCTGGCTTGGGTGATGTCTCTGCGACGCCAACAGCCAAACCAACTGCTTTGATCTTTGTTTCACAGAACGAAAAAATGACATCGCCTACGGCCACTTCATTCATGTTCTCGTAGAAATGATTTCTAGCACCATCCGCCCTAGTCTTCGGTGACCAAAGAAATCCGCCAGGAACTTCACTTTTGTATGTCTGATTTTGATTGACCCACCAGTAACGCATATGTGTCTTTAAGCCGAAAAAATGGTTGAAGCTCAAGGAGCTGAGTTGCACACATTGTGCGTAAGTATTCAGTCTTTTTTACTTTCGCTTATTTCCATCGATAGGTAACACAAGCCGAACTTCATGAGCTGCTACAACGAATGTAGGGGGTATTTTTTGGTAGGTTCACTAAAAATATCGCAAAAATTGGGCTTGAAGCACATTTTTTGTTGCATGCGATAAGCAGGATTGATCAAAAGTTAGATTTCCGCTTTGGGTCGATAGCGCCAGCTCAGCACACACCAAAGCAGTCACTTGGTGATCGTTAGATTCCACTGGCAGCTTTAAGGTGTAGAGCTGACCTTCTCGAAAGTCCTGGTGCAATGGCTGCTTTCGGTAGCAGCAGTCATTGGTACTTCTGAGGTGAACGACAGCAGCCAGCCTGAAGCCGACTTTCGCCACACGGTTTTTACAAGCAATTTGCCTCTATTCTCATGGCTGCACTTTCTGTAGAGTGGCTGTGTGTCGATTGCACCAGACCTGTTTCCGGCAGAGCAACTACTGGAATGGCTGCCAGGAGAAACGCTTTTCAGCTTGTTGAGCAGGCAGCATCAGCTGTCTGGTTTTTCTGTTGCTGCACGGACAAGTGAGCGTTTTTTTGGGAATTTGCGTGCAGGGTCACAGCATGACTTCCCGAATCGTTTGGCTTTTCTTGTACAAAGAACAAATGGGCAATTGGGCAATCTTGAGGATGTCGCCTCTAAACATACGCTCTTAGCCTTCTATCGTGCGTTTATGCCATCGGAAGAGTGTGCATTTGCCATTGAATGCATGGCGGGCAACAGTGTTGCTCACCTGAAGCTTCGATTAGGGATTTTGACGAGCCGCTTTCGTGCACATCACCCCCTGAAGGCCTGTCCTGAATGCATGCAAGAAGATGCGCTCAAAACTGGTTGGGCATATTGGCACTTAGAACATCAGTATCCAGGAATCTGGGCCTGTACTAAACATTCTCGGCTTTTGCTGGCGTCAACGCTCAAGGCGACAGGAGTGCACCGCTTTCAATGGACTCTTCCACGCCTTGAAGAGCTCACTGATGGGCATGATTGCAATGCGCAAGAGGTGCTGCCGCAAAGGCTTTTGAGTCTGGCGCGGCTGATTGAGTCCTTAGTGCAAACTGGTGTCAATAAGCCGTTTGCAATGTCTACGCTGTACTTGGTCTACCGAGGTAACCTTGCATCTCGTGGATGGATAACTAGATCGGGTAGCTTGCGCATGAATGAGATCTCCAAAGAGTTCTTGCAGCATGCTGAGCCGCTGCGGCTAGTCTATGAATTTCAGGGACTGCCGCAAAACACAAAAGAGGCATTTGCAATGTTGGGACGTGTGTTGCGGCCTCCAAGGGCAGGCACGCATCCTCTGCGACATATTGTCATGATCGACTGGCTCTTTGACGGTGCCGCCCACTTTTATGAAGCTTGCCGTCATTTAGAACTCAAGAAAACTTGTCGAGTGCCAGATGTGGTTGCAGAGCCCACGGAGGACTCTCGAAGAAGAGAACTGCACAGGCTACTGACTGTGGATAAGGTTTCAGCAGGGGCTGCCGCCGAAGCTCTGAGCGTCGACACGCAGACCGTGTTGATGTGGGCGCGACAGATGGGGTTAAACACTTCCACTCGGGCCAAGAAAATGTCGACTGCATTAACCATCAAAGTGGTTTCTGCGTTACGAAAAGGCGTCGATAAAAAAGAAGTGGTGCGGCAATCAGGGCTGAGTGAAAGCACAGTAAATCGCGTACTGTTGTCCGACCGTGATTTGCACCAAGCATGGCAAGTTGCAAGAGTTGATCAGGCTCGTCAAAGAGCGAGACAGGCATGGCTGGCTGTGTTGGAGCCCGGCCAGATAAGCGGTGTTAAATGGATGCGAACGCTTGAACCCAAAGCATATGCATGGCTGTATCGGAGTGACCGCGATTGGCTGAATGCGCATAAGCCGGCAGCGACTCCATTGCGGCAGATGGACAAAAAATCAGCTGTGGATTGGAGTGTGCGAGATGTTCAATTGAGTGCTGAGGTTCGAAGGGTCGCACTTCGTTTACTGATAGACAATAAAGTCAATCATCTCTTTTTTTGGCAGTTGTATCAGCACATTCCTGAATTGAAGGCAAAGCGTTCGGTATTGCACCGGCTTCCTTTGACGCAGGCCGCAATCGATGCAGTTCTGAAAGCGAAATCGCCTTTGAAGATTGGACTTTGGGGGAGTGCTTGAAGATGCATTGCATAAAATTGAACAGCTCTTCTTTTTAGCAATTCAAGAAATTTTTTAAAACATGCTGCTAGCGTTGTCTCCATTGCCTGAGGAGATTGAACAGGGTTATTTAGGGCGCGTGATGCGCATCAATGGATACCGAAGTTTGGCGGAATTGTCAGACTCCATCACGGAGCTTTACCAAGTTGAAAGGTTGGCACAAGGTCGCTCTTGGTTTGACATGCTTTGCAAGGTGGCCAACATGTCTTCGGAGAAATTTGCACAGCGGCACACACGATTGCCATTGAAGAGAGGGATCACTTCTTACTTTCCAGAGATCGCGCATGGTGCAACTGGCCGTCCCACAATTACAAGGCAAGCGCTTTATCGTAAATATGCCGCTGCCTTTTTTTGTGAGCAGTGCGCACAAGCAGATATTGCTTTTCATGGCATGAGTTATTGGCGGCGCGAGCACCAGACTCCGGGGCAGTTGTGGTGCTCCAAACATGGCTGTGCATTGAGCAGTACGGCTGAGCCAGATGCGATGCTGTCTTCACCAGCTAAGCTGATTGATCAATCTTGTCCAATACCTTTAGCAGCCGTTCAAGAGGCTCAAGCTAACCCTTTCGTTGAGCGTTATTTAGAGTTGGTTGCGGCAATGTATGAACGCATTGCGCCACTAGATGTTGGGAAGATTGCCCCCGTATTGCGTGACCAGGCTAAGCGTCATGGCTTTCATGCTTATGCAGGGCCTGTGCGATCAGCGTTACTCAGTGATCGAATCTGTGAAATATTTCCACACAGCTGGTTGGAGCGTGTCTTTCCGAGTCTGCTGGACAAGAAAAAGGGTGAAGTGTTGCATCAAGTGGATGGCACACTTTACATGCGTAAGTCGTCTTCTTCGACGGTTGCATATCTTCTGGTGCTTGCGACACTGTTTGAAACGGCTGATGAGGCCATTAATACATTACAAGCTGCTCAGAGTGGCGCTCTAGTTCCAGAGGTTTTGCTGCGACAAGTGCGGTATGCACTACCTGCTGACGATGCTTTGGTTGAGGCGTATATCAGAGCACAGGGTGATGTCTCCAACATCGTCCAGATGTGGGAGATCCCAAAGCGCTGTATTCAAAAGAGGTTGTTGGAGCTAGGGTTGCCCGACCTTGCAGCAGATCCTGGCCAAGCTGTTTTCCCTAAAGCAAGTTTGCAGGCTTTTTATTTGAGTAAATGTAGTTACCAAGAAAGCCTCATGCTGTCGGGAATGGACAGTAGACAGTTCGATGGCCTGCTTCGGTGCTGCGGTCCGATTATGGTCAAAGCACTGATTAAGATGGACAAAGAAGATGTCCGTTGCTCGCGCAAAGAGCTTTCAAACAACCTGCGACGGTTGCATGCAACCCTCCAGGGGGAATCACCTCCTGCGCAAATGCAGGAGGTATAAGTGCCGGATTAGAAGCTGGACACATCCCCCCAAAATCGTGTCCAGAATGTATTGTCGCGGGGCACTAAATCCTCATACCTTCTTAGTCGTTGGGGGTCGTTGCTGCAAAGAGCCACAACTGCGGGCTGCACCAAGGATAAATATGTATCAGCTGCAATTCGAAAATCTTCGAGCAACAGCTCGTCCGTCTTCTTTTCGAATGCCACGCGATGCGCCGCAATCCATAAGGCAATGATGAGGCGCTGAACGCCTGCTGTTTTTTCCCAAATCAATTGGGCCAACTCATCGGTGATGGCAAGAGGTTTCGTAACGTACTGATAGTCACTGAGTCTTTGTAAAAAAATACGGCGGTACACAGGATCAGAGGGCGAAGTGAAATGAGGAAAAGCGTGGTAGCCCGAAGTAACTATGCGCTGTGCATTACTCAAACGCTTGGTGAGCGCACTGATGCCGTCTGGTGTGCCGGAGACCAGCAGTGGAATTTGCCATGTATTCATGAGTGTCAGAATCCATTTGAGGCATTGGTCTTCCACAATGCTTAGCTCTGGTGGCTCTTCACTGGCTTTTCGCTTGCGTCGGCGATCCAAAGTGGAAAGCTTGAAGAAGTTCTGAATCTCATCCAAATGTAAAAGCCCAAGGAAATGGCTGGAAGCAACTTGCCGCCATTCCTCCAGCATTTGTGGGCCATTGCGCCAGTTGGTAGCCAGAGTTCGATCAAAGCGCGCACTACCTGTGGCCTTTTTCCACGCGGTCATCAAGGCTGCGGCCAGATCAGTCGCTCTGCCACTGGGCGGGACATCAATCGAGAGCCATGCTACTTGCTGCAAGCCATTGGTCATCTTGAAGAATGACTTGTGTTGAATGACCTGCTGCGGATATGAGCCCAAACAACGCACGATAGCTTCGCTTTTGCCAGACCCCGATATACCTTCCACAGCCGCACCAAACGCAGGAGCTCCGGGACGCTTCGACTGTTGAACTGGTTCCCCGCTGATGAGACTCCAGGTTCTAGCTAATGAGGGCTCCATATAACGGTAATTTTGTCGAATCATCAAATCGATTGATTCGTGAAGCCGCAGTTCTTCTAGGCTAGGTAAGTGTAAATCCCGAAGGCTCATCAGCATGTGCAGACGCACATGACGAGGTACTGAAACAATATTGGCAGGAGGTTTGACCGGTAGATCTAGCAAGAGGCGGCTCAGCTCTGTGCGTGACCGTATAGGACCGAGACCTTGAATCAGAACATTGTTTCCGTATATGTCATGTGTGAAGTCCGATGGAGAAGCGTCACTTTTCATGGGGATGCCCTTCATTCATCTCTCCGAATAACGCTTCCATCATTTCGAGGTGATAGGTATCAGCTTCAGAGCGAATTTTTCGTGTTCCACAGATCTCAGCAACAGACTGCGTATTTTGTAGAGCCACCTCCATTGCGCGTGCTTCTGTGATACTGGGTTGACGGCCATGCGCACGATCCAGTGCGATGCGTGTCTGCTCTATCGATTCGGCCTTGATGGCTTGCATGCGTTTCAATGCCAGCACGCTAGTGACCAAATTCTCATGCTCAATGTCCGCTGCTCGCAGTCTTTGGTAGGCAAATGCGTCGACCATTTCGTCATGCGTCACTGCAGCTGAAGTGCGCGCAAGGTCTGAGATGTCTAAGTCGATCAGCCCATTACCAGTGACGTTGGGCGTCCAAATTTTTGAAACAGAGCCCGGGTAGTATTGAACTGGAATCTGCCAACCGTGACCTGATGTTCGTGCAATGGTGGACCACTGCTCTGCGTCGGTGATCTCCGAGCGGTAGTCATTGCCGCAAAAGCTGATTCCTGAACGAGATACTCGACCCTTGTCAGAGACGGGCAGGAGTGTGCTGGTGAGTTCTGCATGTGCTTGGACTTTGCGATAACCAATGCCCATTGCATGTCCCCAACGCCATAGACCTGCGGGACTGGGGTAAACATTGTCGGACACCATCTGAGCGTCCAGGCGGTGTGAGCGATTTGCAGTTAAGTTGTAGCGGAAGAAACACTCATACAGGTACTGCATATAGTGGCGCACAGTCATGGTCGCTTCTGCGGGGTTGGACCGGCGTAAGTCGTACTCTGCGCGGCGCGCATCCATGGCTCCGGGTAGAAAGTTGTACTGCGTATTTTTTAAAATACGATGCATGACTTCGACGACACCCTTAAGATCTGGTCGAAAGGGCGGTGCATAACTTAGGTTCATGCTGAGCTGCATGCCAGTGGCTTTGGCACGCTTGGAGAGATACTCACCACGATCACACTGCAGTGCATAGGGCAATGTGGGTGCTGGGAACAGCGAAGGCTGCATCTCATAGTCCCACAGATGGCCCAGAAGCTGCGCTGGTGCTGCTGTGTTGAAGAGACTAACTTGTGCGGTGCTCCAACTTGGACCTGTCAAACACACATAAAAGCCAACGATGGCGGTAGACCAGACATCGACGACGATGTAGACAATCGGGCGTCCCACAATCCAAGCAGGATTGAGCGAGGAGCGCAGATAGATATCGCCAATGGTTGAGTCGATCGCATACAAAAGTCCAGGCCCTGAAACACCTTCCCAGCTCTTACTGCTCATACCTCTCAGAGAGCGTTTGAAATGTCCTTTGCTAGTTTTTTCTAGAACTTTCTGGATATAAGTAGTGCGAGTAGTCAGGACGCGTTTGACCTGTTGGTAATTGGGGTAGTCTCCTTTTTTTAGATCAACCGTAATGATTTTTCCATCAGCGTCAAAAGTACTGGCGGTTGCGAAATCACTGCTAATGATCTGTTTGTAGCGCTCCGGCATTGAAGGTTTTGGCACCGGTATTCTTTTGTCTGCGGCAACGATGATGCTCTCCCAATCATCATTCATGCCAGGTTGCATCGACTGTCCATAAACGCCATATAGTGCTTTGTTCAATCTTTGCTGGGATGTTTTGCGGCCAGACTTTTGGCGCGAAGCGTTAGGTGAGAGCAGACGTTTTTTTCCAGGAGCACCGCAGAGGTCACTGCGTATTCGAAGGCTGCGTTCAGTGAAGCCGTATGTGCACAAGATGGACCAGAGTTGGCGTACATGGGAGTTGCTGACTTGGTGCTTCTCCATCGTTTTTCGCACCAGTTCACCAATATTCCCCTGAACCAAAAGGCTCTCTCGTAATTGCTCAAAGTCAAGAAATGACTGCATGGTCAGGCAGCGTTTATTAAAGAGTGCCTGATCTTTCTTCTGCTTCAAGTCTGTGTAATACGATGAGTGCAGTTCTAAGCTGTGTGGAACGATTTCTCTGTTGTCGAGCAGCTCTTGGAAGAGCTGGTAGCTGATCTTGCTGAGTGAGCCGACTAAAGGTTTTTTAGGCGTCTGCTTCGGACGTTTTGTGGCAATGCCGATAGGGCGGCCACCAGGCCGCCTGTGTGTTGGATCTTCTGGACGAAAGAGGATGCAGATCACGGTGTCACTTGCACGTTCAGCGAGCACCATTCGATAGAACCCTTTAACCAGTCCGTAAGCGTCGTTTAGTACGCGGAATGGCTGGTTGTGACTTAGAGGCATGCAGACCTCCGTGCAGCAAGAGGGTTTTGTGCCAAAAATTCACTTGGAGAGATGTACTTAAAAGGTTGCGATGGTCGCCATCCACGGCGTAGATCGATGGGCAGCAGTCCAAACCAGATGGATTGCCATAACGCTTCTTGCGCAAGTAATTGAAATTCTTGGCCTCCAAACAGCAGCGTTAGATGGTTCACGATATCGGAGTAGGCATGAAGCGGCATGGCCATCGCTACCTTGCGAGCTATCTCCAGATTGTGTTTATCAACTAGAGGTGCAAGTCCCCAAGCTGCGGTGCGCATAAGCGTACGTTTAATGGCTGGGTCAAACTCTGATGGTGTGATTAGCAGCCACGTAACGCCTCGCATCTGCCAATAAATTTTTTCTAGAAGCAAAAGCTCTCGTGCACGTTTACTGAGCTTTTGAATGGACTCAGCCTTGACTGATACCGCTAACAACTCCTTGTGACCCAAGGCTGTTTCTAGTACTAGCAGAAGGTCGGTGCTGGATGTCCAAAGAACATCTTCATCCGTCCCTTGAAGTCGTGGGTGCCGGATACCTAACGACTTTGCGACCGCAAGTGTCCCCGGGTGGTGTTTGGAGTTTTTTCTAATGTCCCATCTCGAAATTTCTAGCGGTGCATCTTCTTGCTGAAGTGGAAACTGTTCGACTAAATCGAGCACGTTAGGCAACATCGCCGCAAAGTTGACGCAGTTCCATTCGACATCCGATAGCAGCTCGCGCTGGCGCTCCCGCCAGATGATGAGGTGGGAGCGGCCATGGCTAGATGGATCAGAGCGTGAAACACGGTGCCAGGGTATGTAATCAGCATAGGTGCCAGTGCCTCGTCCATCGCGTTGAAAGCGCTCTATTAGCGATGGCGTAAAGCGTTTTTGAGTTCTCATAGAAATCCCCACTTTGAGAACGAACGAGCCCCTCGCTCGTCCTCAAACGTTCGATAAAAAGTGAAATGGGGATTGACGCTTTTTAGGTCAGAGACTTAGACTTTGTTTGTTCGGAAAGTCTGGGCCAACCCCCAGCGAAAGGCGACGTTGGTGTGCAAGCCAACGTCGCTTTTTTTTGGAGTGTTTGCAGGTGACTAATAGTTAATGAGTTGTCTCCTTGTTTTCTGGGGTGTCGCACTACAGCTGGTATGAAGTTTGGTGCGTGCCGTAATTCACAGTGTGGCTGTCATGAAGTTTGGAAGTCGCTTCGTAGAGGCGCTGTCTAATTTCGTTTAGCGTTTGGCTATCAATATGGGGTGCCCAGACTTGGAGGTAAATCATCAAGTCGATCGTTTCTGGCGGCAGTGTTTTGCCTAGATGCGCCGTAATTCGTTCTGCAGTGGCGAGCGATAGAAAATCTGTTTTTTTCTTGCCTGAGAGAGCCAAGCCTGTCGCTATTTTTAGGATTGTTTTTTGTGATGGCGTGGGCCTTTTGCCGTTCTCAATTTCACTTAGATAGCCGATTGATATTTCAATTAAATTCGCGGCAGCTGCTTGAGACATGCCGAGCTCCTGCCGTATGCAATACAGCATCTCTCCGACGGATGAGGGAGGTTTGGATGCGCTCATTGACTAAGCATCCAGCAAGTTTGAAAAAAGAGCAAAGTTGCATAAGAGGGGAAATAGCACTTTGACAAATAGGCAAACAAGTGATCTTGATCGTTTAAGAACGAGAACGTGGGCGATGTGTGTTGCTGTTGCCGCTAATGAGTTTTCTCCGACACGGTTGGAGAAACACCTGAACAGCTTGTTAGGCGCTGAGTTCAAAGAGGCAACTGGGGTATGGCGAAGCTACTGTGAAGGGGCATCGAAACCATTCAAGAAGAGAGCAGTAAGGCCCAAAGCTGTCTGGGTAGAGGAAGTGGAGCGCCTGTATCCAGCTACATCAAGGTGGTTCTACTCGCCAGTTTGGTTCCTGATGGAAGAAACGGAGTTTTATCCATCAGAGATCTATGAGTGCGCTAAGCAGCTGCCACACGATGGGTTGGCAGAGCATTTGTTGTCAGGCGATGAATTGGATGAATCAGCCGCGTTGATGCTGTCAGAGTTGACTATGCAAGTGCCTTTGCTTCTTGCGGTGAACCCCTCTCCAGCTGCTTTAGGTGCTATGGCTTGCGCGATGCGAAGAGCTGAACTGGCAGGGCAGGTGTCAATTTTTAGAAGAGCTGGAATAGGTATGTTGTGGCTGCTGGATAGACTAATACTGAAGGAGTCCTTACCCGTTAGAGAGTGCTTGCGAGAGTTGCGGAAAATCGTCAAGGAAAAATTTGATAAACAGGTCTATCCGGTGGGCGGTCTGATACGCTCTCCTCCAAAAAGGAGAGACTTAGAGGAATTCTCAAAAAGAGTGAAGCTCTTGAAGGCTGCGGAAATAGCTTTTGGCAAATGCGATTGGGAAAAAGGGGAATCACTGATTGATCAAGCGTTTTCGATAAAGTGAATCCTACCGTTCCGGCTCTCTTGGTGGTTTGCAACTGCCTCAAAAGCACTGGTCGATTCAATATAAGTAGCTATAAAAGCCGCAAAGATTGATACCTGCTCGATTCACATTCACTCAAACTGTGATGTTGCCCCCGACGTCACCCCGTTTTCAGTAGCACTTGGCTTTAGAGTCCGGGGTCAATTTAACGTCTTTCCGCTTCAAAGTCGCTGCGTAGATCGCCGGCGGCAAACCGCCCAGCGACTTCTTGGGCCTTTCCTCGTTGTATTCCCGTCGCCAGCTCTCGAAACAACCTTGGCATGCTGCAAGCAGGCAAACCAGTGCTCGTTGAGACACTGATCCCTGAAGCTCCTTCGCTGGTGCGCTCTACACCTCAACGCTGTCATTGGTGATTGGCACAGTCCGAATGGCCGCTTTCGTAGCTGTTGAGGTGGTGCTTGAGCCCAGAGCGGACGCTTAACTAATTAGGCTGTGGAACAGCGGCAGCACGTGCTCAGCCAGTTATGCCAGAACTTCGCGTGCGGGCCTGCGGCTTGCCTTGAGGTTCATGGCGACGTGATTGACCCTTAAAGCTTGGGCGTAACGCAGAAACGCAATACAGGAATTGCGTCCACCACGGAGCATGGGGCCCATGCTCATCAGTGGCTCATTGAGGTTGGCCGCTAGATCGAAGAAGAAACCTTGGGCATAAGACTTGAACGCATCTGCGCCGGCAGCTGTGAAAGCTTGCGGTGCTGCTCCATTCCACTCTTTGAGTAGGTCTCCCAGGTGTTCGAGACGCACGTTGTAGAAGAGCTTGGCAGGTGGAAGCGCAGGGCTGAAAGAGCCTCGTGAGGGTCAAAAAGCCTTTAGAAACAGAAAATTCGATAAATTATTGAAAATTAAGGGGTTGTACAAATATTCAGTAAACCCAGAAATTTTGGACATTTCGCGCCGCTGGCGACTCAAAATCAGAGCTAGCCTACAAAAAAGCAGTGCTCAAAAATTAATCAAGTCTTTGAATTTATTCGAGTTGTACAAGTTTTTTTAAACCCCTGTTTTGGAATACAAACATGGAAGGACAATACCTTTCCAACACGACCACAAAGCAAGTCATTGACGCCACCCGAGCATTCCGCGAACTGGTGGCGGTCAGGCGCAACTTGCAAAGGCTGGGCGGGTCGATGTACTGGAAGCCATCTGGTCACTATGTCTACCTGGCTCAGCGAAGCTATCACGACAGTCAGAAGGTTGTGCATTTGGGTTTGAGGTCTGCTGAAACAGAGCGCATCTATGAGCAATTTGAGGCCGAGCGCGCAAAGCTGCAGCAGCGTGAAAAGGCACTGAGCGAACGCATTGCCATCTATGAGCGCATGAATAAAGCAGTCCGCGCCGGCACTGCATCTTCGCAAGTCATCGAAGCGATCAACCTCTTGGAAGGGCTGGGCATCAGCGATGACAGCCGCTGGCTGGGCACACCCGCGCTCTACGCCTATTGGCAGTCCACGGGGTATGAGGCTCCTAAGGCACTCAAAGAGGGTGATGAAATCGCTTATTTCCTCGTCTTTGTGATGCACAAGCTGGAGGCGCAGACCATCCTCAAGCTCAAGCGCTCCAAAGCCGTTACGTACCATGCTGTCACCAGTAATCACAGCAGCGTTCTGATCATCAAGTCGTCAAAGGAATCTAGGCATGAAGAAGATAAGGCGAAGGCGCTTCGGAGCGCCCACGATACCCTTATGGCCTATCTGCAGCAGACAGCCAGAGAGTTCCTAGATGCACTGTGCGAAGAGTTGATCCATACCCCCGCGTTTGAGCAAGTGGTGATCAGCAAAACAGGGAAAATGGGCCTGATGAAAACGGTTGAGCCGCAGAGCCTGCAGGCCTTCAACACGCTGCTTGGCATTGATACCATCGACAACGGCGTGCTGAGTGATCTGCTGTCCACAAATAGATTCCAGCCTAAGTAAATCCATCGCCACAGCGCCAGCTGCAGCTGGTCTTGGCAAGAACAGCAACACAGAGTTAGCAAGCAAGATGGATTTCCTGATTACCGAGTTTTCACAAGAGCAGCGTACACAGTTGTGGCTGAGCTTAAAGTGAGCCACTTGTAGCTTGGTGCGCACACCTGCAATCACAGCCCAGTCTTCACTCCAATCGAACTGGAAGGCTTCGCCAGTACCGAAGACCAGGGGCACAAAAACGCCTCGCCCTGATGTCTGCTCAGCCGCATGACACTGAGCCTTCCAAACTCTGGCAAAGGCAGCGACCCGGTTGTAGGAGCCGGCATAGCCCAGCGCCTGCAAGTCCAGAAACATCTGCTTGATCGTGCGCCGCTGCTTACGCACAGCGTCTGATGACACTCAAAGTAGCCACGTCAATCACTCCTGGTCTCCTACTGCACAAGAAAGCAGCAGGCTAGGTTTAATGCGTGGATCAGACTGAGATGAAAAAACCGGGGGCTAGTGGGTCACTTCTGGGTGGAAATCAACAGTGCTCTATGGCTGCCGCTTTTTGCTCCTGCGAGAACTTGGGCTCCCGGCCCGCATAGCCCGCTGGCAAGTCGAGCTTCTGCTGGTATTCGTTGTACCAGCCCTTCAATGAATTCTTGGTTGGATAACCCAGCTGAAGCATGGTGGGTCTGACGCGTTTGCCCAGCTTGATATAGAGCTCAACGGCTCGAATCCGATCTCAGTAGGAATACATGAAATACCTCCTGGTAGTCCAAGTTTTCGTCCGCACCCTGGTTTTTAGATGTTTATATAGAATTCACTGAACTATTCACAGTAGGAGCGTTATGAACGCATCTCTCAGACTAGAGCCAAATGAGCTTCATAGAAGAATTGAGCGCGCACTTAAGTATGGGCCACGTACTAGCCAACAACTGCTAGATGAATTAGATGTAAGCCAACCAACTCTTTCCCGAACTATTCGTGATCTATCTTCAAAGGTCACTATGTTTCGCGTGAAAGGCAGGCGCACGCCCTACTACGGCCTGCTCCGCACTCTTCCCTTCGGAATGAATGCGCGCCAGCGAATTTTTCGCATCTTGTCGTCTGGCAATATCGTGCAGTTTGCTGACATGGAGTTCCTTGAGGGCGGTGGCACGTTGGAGCGTACCGACACTGCGTACTTCTATGAGGGCCTGCCTCCCTATATGACTTTCGCTGCGCCTTCAGGATTCCTGGGCCGCCAGCGCGCACACGCAGTCTCCCGTGAGCATGCATTCCCGCCTAGCCTCAAGGACTGGAATGACGACCATCGAGTGGCATACCTCTTTACTCAGGGGTTGAACCTTCCAGGAAATCTCGTCTTTGGTGACATCCCATTGCAGCGCGAACTGGATCTCCTGAAGTCCCCTGGGGATGAGAAAAAAGAAAAGATCGACTACTACACAGGCATGGCGCGGCAGCTCAAGCACACCTCCTATGGGTCGAGCGCTGGGGGTGAGCAGCCAAAATTCCTCTGGTTCGGCCAGGACACGGGCCATGTCATCGTCAAGTTCGCGCGAATCGGTAGCCGTATGGCTGAGCTACTTCCACTAGAGCATCTTGCACTGAGATCCCTCGCTAATATCGGGGTACCAACAGCCAAGACGGAAATTTTAGTTTCCGAAGAGTTCGTTTTCCTTGAGGTTGGGCGCTTTGATCGCATAGGTGAGAAAGGGCGCGTGGGTATGCTCTCGGCTGGCGCAGTAGATGATGAGTTCTTCGGTATGCGCGATACTTGGCCGGAGTTCGCTGCGCGCTGTGTCGCTGCAGGCTACCTGTCAAAGCAGGATGCTGAGCATGTGAATGTCATGGCTGCATTCAGTGAACTCATTGGAAACACTGATCGCCACTTCGAGAACATTTCCATGTTGATCGGTGATGACGGCGAGTACCAAGGCATTGCCCCTGCCTACGACATTCTCCCAATGCGCTACGCCTCTATCGGAGGTGGTATCGACCCGGAACTTGTGCCCATTGAGCCCAAAGTCTGCACCATCGGCGCCGCTCCCGCAGTGTGGGCTCTAGCTGCGCGTGCGGCCGATGAGTTTTGGAGCGCAGTGGCGAATCAGGAGCTGGATGCCCCAATACCTGATTCAATACGGGAGTTGGCCCAGCGCAATCGCCAAGTTGCCTGCGAATTCGCAGCCCCGCTCTTACCTGCGAAGTGAATTGACCAGCATTTGCTGGCTAAAAATGCTGGTCGATTCACATTGATCAGTTGAATCCACAAGAGCCACGAGCCGTATCCATTTCATCCGACTGTTTCGAATGGAGGTTTCCTATGGATAAGCGGTGGTGTAGTGCGTGCGGTGAGGCATTTGAGCCTCGGCCTCAGTCACCTCGTCAGTTGTATTGCGCTAAGACCGCATGTCAACAGTCACGTAAACGCTTGTGGCAGAAGACAAAGCGCAAGACCGATCAGGACTATTGCGATAACCAAGCTCAAGCACAGTCGAATTGGCGAAGAGAGCATCCAGACTACTGGCGTAGTTATCGAGAAACTCATCCAGAGTACACCAAGGTTAATCGGCAGCAGCAGAGGCAACGTAATGCTCAGCGCGCATCTTCTCAAAAGAGTCCACTGATTGCAAAAAGCGACGTGTCACAGGGCCGTGTACCTGTGATGGGTATTTTTAGGCTTATTGCTATTGAGCCTGCATCTTGGGCAGGTCAGCACGAGTGGATTGTCCAAATAGGACCAGTATCGTGAACTAGCGCGTAGGCTTGTGATTGCAAAGAGAGGACTTTATCGCCAACAGTAGATGGCACTGGTAGTGTGGCATCGCCGTTGCGGATCTAGAACCAGCTTTCAGCTTGTTTTTAACGTTGGGTCACAGTGCGACGAGCCTGTTGAGGAGTGACACGATGGATAAAGGCGAATCGCAATTGCCAATCAGTGGTCAGCCTAAGCTGCGTGCTGCTGAGTACGTTCGAATGTCGACTGAACATCAACAATACTCAACGCTCAATCAAGTTGACCGCATTCGTGACTACGCCAAGCAGCGCAATATTGACGTGGTCAAAACCTATGCAGACGAAGGCAAGAGTGGCCTGCGGATTGCAGGAAGATTTGGATTACAAGCTCTAATTAGAGACGTGGAGTCAGGTGCAGCCGATTTCTCCATAGTGCTCGTCTATGACGTTAGCCGCTGGGGGCGATTTCAGGATGCGGATGAAAGTGCCTACTACGAATACAGGTGCAAGCGTGCCGGTATTCAAGTGGTCTATTGCGCTGAGCAGTTTGAGAACGATGGTTCGCCTATCTCAACCATCATTAAAGGCGTTAAGCGAACAATGGCTGGTGAATACAGCCGTGAACTATCAACCAAGGTGTTCGCAGGCCAGTGTCGGCTAATTGAATTGGGTTTCCGTCAAGGTGGGGCTGCTGGCTTTGGCTTGCGTCGGCTACTAGTTGATCAAGCTGGTTCTCGTAAAACTGAGTTGGCACGTGGCGAGCAAAAGAGCCTGCAAACTGATCGGGTCGTCCTCGTTCCAGGGCCACAGGACGAAGTACAAGTTGTTCAAAATATCTACCGCTGGTTCGTCAACGAAGGTGTGTCGGAAACAGAGATCGCTTCTCGACTGAATCGCTCTCAAATCTGTACCGATCTTGGACGTGAGTGGAACAGAGCCACTGTGCACGAGGTGCTAATTAACGAGAAGTACATCGGCAGCAATGTCTACAACAAGGTGTCCTTCAAGTTGCATAAGTTGAGGGTAGTTAACCCACCTGACATGTGGATTCGCAAGGAAAACGCTTTTCCCGCAATCGTCGCGAAGGAAGACTTTTACACAGCACAGGGCATCATCCGCGCGCGTTCGCGCCGTTACTCTGATGAAGAACTGATTGACCGGTTGCGGAGTCTCTATCAAAACCGGCAAGCGCTTTCGGGCCTCATCATCAATTCAACCGATGGGATGCCTTCATCCTCGGTGTACGCCCACCGTTTCGGTAGCTTGGTTCGTGCATACAAGCTTGTTGGCTTCATTCCATCGCGTGATTTTCATTACGTTGAAATCAACCGACTGCTGCGTCGTATGCACCCAGCGATCGTTCTGCAAACCGAGGAAAAGATGGCCGCTCTGGGAGGAAGAGTGCGACGTGATCCTCTCACAGACCTTTTGCACGTCAACGAGGAGTTCAGCATCTCTGTCGTTCTTGCACGTTGTCGACGCCGAGCATCCGGGCAGTTGTTCTGGAAAATGCGGTTTGATACAGGCTTGGCTCCCGACCTAACTGTGGGTGTACGCCTTGACGCTAATAACCAAACTGCGTTGGACTATTACCTGTGGCCGAGGCTTGAGTTTGGTAATCCCCGTATCAGCCTTGGCGAGCAAAATTCAGTGGAACTGGAGAGCTACCGTTTTGACAATTTGGACTACCTCTACGGTATGGCGGCACGCACTCGGTTGAGGAGAGCAGCATGATTAAGTCGCTCTTGTTACCGGAGTTGCGCATGATTCCGTTAGATCGTATTGAAGTCCTTAATCCACGAGAGCGCAACCAGCGGAAGTTCACTGCTATCGTGGAGAACATTGGGGCGATTGGTCTCAAAAAGCCCGTGACAGTGACTCCACGCACTGGGGAAGATGGCGCTGAGCGATACGTTTTGGTATGTGGGGAAGGTCGTTTTAAGGCATTCCAGCAGTTGGGAGAGGCTCATATCCCCGCGTTGGTAATCACAGCCTCTGACGAGGATGCTTTTGTGATGGGCTTGGCTGAGAATTTAGCGCGTCGTCGGCATCAACCGCTGGAGCTGTTGCGCGGGATCACTTTGCTGCGCGACAAGGGTAATTCACCGAAGGAAATTTCTCGGAAAACGAACCTTCATGAAACCTATGTACGCCAAATCCTGGAGTTGGCAGACAAAGGAGAGGAGCGGCTTTTGGCTGCCGTTGAGCGCGGCAAGATGCCTATTACGGTTGCTATGTTGATCGTCGGTGCTGGCGATGATGACAAAACCGTCCAGGGAGCTATGCAAGACGCTTACGACTCGGGTGAGTTGCGTGGCCCGCAGTTGATGTTCGCTAAGAAGTTGGTAGAGCGACGCCAGTTTTTGGGCCGATCTCTTGCTAGGTCAACACCTCGGAAAGCTGCTGATGTGACCTCTTCCAGTTTGGTTCGTGCGTACAAGACAGAGGTAGAGCGTCAACGGCTCATGATTCGCAAGTCCTCACTTGTTCAACAACGACTTTTCTTTGTCTACGGAGCATTGAGCAAGATGTTTGCAGATGAAAACTTAGTCAATATTCTGCGGTTGGAAGGGTTGGATTCGTTGCCAAAGTATTTGGCTGAGCGTGTTCCGCGTGGTTGAGGAGCTCTATGAAAGCAGCTACTAATTTGGGTTTTTTGCCCAAACCTTTAATGATTGAAGTTGGGCGCATCCTGCCGTTAGTCAAGTTTGAAGCAAGACTGCTGGCAACATACAAATTCCGGCAAATCAAAGAGTCGATTGCCGAAATCGGTCTTATCGAACCGTTGGTAGTAACGGCTGTTGACCGCAAAACATCACAGCACCTTATCTTGGATGGTCACTTGCCTTTCATGGCAATGAAAGAGCTGGAACTCACGGAGATACCGTGTCTCATTTCAGTCGACGACGAGTCCTATACGTATAACAACCAACTTAACCGGCTATCGACTATCCAAGAGCACATCATGATTCGCCGTGCGATGGATCGAGGCATTTCGGCAGCCAAACTTGCTAAAGGGCTATGTGTTGATGTGAGCTTGCTTCAGAGGAAGCGAAGCTTGCTCGATGGTATCTGTGACGAAGTTGCTCGAATTCTAAAAGACCGCCAGTTTTCCCCAGACGTGACGGCGGTGTTGCGGCAAATGAAACCCACTCGTCAAATCGAATGTGCCGAGCTGATGGCTGCGGCAAACACCGTAACCGGTAGCTACGCACGTGCTATGTTGATGGCGACATCCGAAGAGATGTTGGTAGCTGGTAAGAGAGCTGTGCGTTCTGTTGCGATTTCACTAGAGCAGGTTGCTCTTATGGAAAAAGAGATGACCAACTTGCATAGTCAATACAAATTGGCTGAGCGATCGCACAGCGAAGACATGCTTAACTTAATGCTTGCTCGGGGGTACATCGTCAAGCTTATAGACAACGCGAGGGTACTGCGCTACATGCAGACTCATTTCCCAGAAGTATTGGAAGAGTTCGGGAAAGTAGTTGATATGACTACAGTAGATATTTGACGAGCAGTTTTTTAAGATTTTTAGCTCTTAATCAGAGTAGTCTAGGTGAAGTAAGTCTTTGATTTTCAATGGGTAAATAGAGTTTACGACATTAAGTAAAAAGTCATTTGGGTGAGCGCTCTCGGAGGCCGCATGGATACTAGATAGGTGTTTACGACTTTAATTATCCGGAATAGCTTTGAATGCAATGAAAAAAGCGCTCCATTGGAGCGCTTTTTGTTTTGATGCTTAGTTAGGCTTGTGTGTGTTGTCTGAGACGTCCAAAACACTGTGGTTGTACGTCTGTTATGCAGCGGTTGCCGTCGAGCGCAGACCAGGCTCATATGGCAGCGATGGGGGCCAATAGAAGACGTTCCCCTGTTCGGATGCTCCGAAGACTTACCCGCGCCGAAAGCGTCTCCGCACTCTCTTTGCGCTCGCTGTAGCACTCCACCAGATACGGCGTCGCATCCCGCGTGAGCCAGGCGAAAGTCAGCAGTTCCTTCATCACATCCACCACACGCTCATCGTAGGAGGTGGTCTTCATTCGCCCGGCCTCGTCAACTTCCAGGAACGCCTTGATCAACGGAGGATTGATTCCGATAGTGGGCATGTGCATCTACCGATCCAGCACACGCACCGTGGTCACGGTACTGAACGACTGTGACCTCTCGTGCATGCTATTCACACACAAGCCAGTCGACGATCCGCCGGGCCACCGGAGCCACGATGAGCACCACAGGAAACGCGAACAACCAGGATGTCACCCAAACGCTGCCCCAGTTCGCGATGAATCCGTCAACGGGTCCGATAAGGCGAAAAGCTGATACGCCCGAGACCAGCAGCGACATCGCACCGGAAAGGAACAGTGCGAAGAGCACGGGTGCAAATCTCTTGGAGATCATGCAGGAGCCTTCAGCGAATTGCTCCGTATCAGGGGGGGCGTGCCAAGACGCTCCAAGGTTTCGGCAAAGTTGTGGCCGAACATCCGAGCAGTCTTGATATCTCCAGAAGGGAATCCATCGGCAGGGGATGAGTGCATCGCCTGGGCCATCAAGCCACTCCATGACCCCAGGCGGTTTGCCGCCTCGTCATAAGGAACCCCAGCATGCTGCTCGGGAAGAATGGCGTTTCCGACCCATAGCATTCCATGTTGCATGCTGAACGTGAACATCGCCCCCAGCGTCGATTGCTTGTCGCCCGCCGGTAGCGACGACACGGTGAAGCCTGCGGCAAGCTTTCCCTTGAGCTGCTGCCTACGCCATAGCGGTCCAGTGGAATCCATGAACGTCTTGAACTGCCCGGAGACACCGCCCAGATAGGTGGGCGATCCGAAGATGAGGCCGTCGAACTGCAAGATTACATTGGGATCGGCTGTTGCGTCCTCCGCTTTCAGAAGGGTGGCATCGTCTTTGCCCACGGCACGAATCCCCGCAGCGACTTGGATCGCAATGTGCTCGGTGTGTCCGTGGGCACTGTGATAGATGACTGCAATTTTCTTCATTGATGATGTCCTTGGTATGGCGTGAGCTTTGAGAGATTTGATGCCTTCGTCATCTCGCAACTCCTGCGACGACAAAGGCGGAGAGGAAGAGCCCGATCCCGAATGCAGCGTGATTGGCGAGACTGCGAATGCAGTTCAGCGCAGGGGTCGGTGTTTTGGAGGACATGAAGCCTGAACCCATTGCGGGCTGCATCACAAGCCAAGGGGCGATCACCGTGGTGAGTCCAAAGGACAGTGCAGGCAGGAGCGTTGGAGCTTTAAGCCACTGTGGCCCCACGATGACCACAAGCAAGGCTGCGTAGGCCAACCCGGTCGCGTAATGGATCAACCAGCCCAAGGTCAGCTCGTGCTGAACAGCGCGAGCCTTTCCGATAGCCGCATGCGTGAACCGGCCGTTCCTGAAATGACCGACCCACCGACCGATCATCGCGAAGCTACCAGTGGGGACTCCAACGCGCCGCAAGAGCAGGAGCCACAGGTCCATGATGGCGGTGGCCCCGATTCCGATGACCGCGGTTGCGGCGACGACTTCGTTGATTTGCATGGCATGAATTCCTTTGGTTGACTTGCATGTGGCTTGGAGTGCACTATGCAAGTTCAAGTCAACTTGAAGTCAAGTCATCCATGGATATTTCTGAAATTGTCCGGCGCTCGGGAGTCCCTGCGTCCACACTGCGCTACTACGGGGAGAAAGGACTCATAACTCCGGTGAGCGAGCAAGGGGCGCGCCGACGCTACGCACCGGAAGTCCTGGATCAGCTCGCGCTCATCGCGTTGGGACAGTCCGCCGGGTTCGCGTTGGATGAAATCCAGACGATGCTTCTGCCCAATGGCGAACCGAGCATCGACAGACAACTGCTCTCCAGCAAAGCGGACGATATTGACCGCACGATACTGCGGCTGAGAGCCATCAGCCGTGGCCTGCGCCATGCCGCCGCGTGCCCATCCCCCAAGCATGCGGAGTGTCCTTCGTTTCAGAAGCTGCTCAAGTCCGCAACGCGGGGTAAGAAGGATGCGCCCCCGATGCGCATTAGTCCCCTACGCCCATAGTTCGGGCATGCCGGTCCAACCCTCACCGCCACCAGAGACCGCTTTGGGCGCTAAGCCGCCATCTGGTTGTCTACGCTGTAAGCCGGCAACCAGCCTAAAGCCGCTTTCAACTCACACAGATGATTGAAAGTCTTAAGACGTCAGTACAAGCACTTAGTTTTATTGAGAAAGCTCAGCCAGGGCGTACAAACCCCGCTTTTCAATCCAACGCCGAAGACAGGTGTTGGTTAAGCAGCCAGCTTTCTAAGCTTCCGCTAGCGAAGCTGTAGAAACTTTTGGCAGCAGGCGAGAGCTGCCGATGTTTGCTGCTCACCCAGTAGATAGTTCGCTGTGGGGGTGCCCCATGTAACGGACATATGGCAATGTTTGGATCTTGAAAATACTCAAGGGACAGCGCAGGTATCAGGCTCACTCCAAATCCTGCGCGAACCATGCCCATCACAGTAGCAAGCTGTTCAACCTCCATAAGCTGATTGAGCGGGGCCTCAAGATGTTGGGCTGCCCATTGATCCACCGCTTGTCGAACACTCGTACTAGGCGCCATTTGTATAAATGGTTCGTTGATCAAAGCTGATGGCTCAATCGCTTCTGCACACGTCGCCCATCTATGTTTTGCATGGCAGGCAATAAAGAAGTGTTCATTGGCAACAGCGTGGGACTGTAGTTCAGGATGACTGCTAAGTGCACTGGCCAGACCCAGATCTGCTTGGCCATTAAGTACGGCTTCACAGCAAGGAGCGTTAAGCACGTCCTTAACGGTGACTTTGATATGTGGCTGTTGATGCGCAAAGGCTTCTAAAACCGTTGGCAACCAATGTGCTGCAAGTGAAGGCAGTAATGCGATGCACACATGCTTGGACTGTTGGGTTGACACGCCGCGAAGCTTTTCAAGCGCTGCATCCATCTCTCCCAGAAGCCTGTGTGCCTGGGGCTCAAAATCTTTACCTGCTGGGGTCAGTTGCACGGATCGTGTGCTGCGCTCGAAAAGCTGCACACCTACGCCTTCTTCCAAACCTTGAATCAGTGCACTAAAAGCGGGCTGTGAAAGATGACACAGCCGGGCGGCGCGAGTGAAGTTTAAGGTGCCACACAAGGCAGTGAAGGCTTGAAGATGTTTGAGCGAAAGATTCATTTGCCAACCAGATTAATCAATCTGAACTATCGAATTCACAGCTTAAACGAGTTGGCCTAAATTCTTCTCATAGATAGAGACAGGATTTCTAAATGGCCGACTTGTGGCTTCATGCACTTTCACAGCCTGTAGATGAGCGCCCCAATTTGTTGATTGGTTGTGGCGCTGGTTTCTCGGGTGACCGCACAGACGCCGCGCGTGCGGTTGTCGACACATTAATTGCCTCCAAGCAACCCAGCGTGCTGATGTTTGAAACTTTGGCGGAACGCACGCTTGCATTGGCTCAGCTTGCAAAAGACAAAGACCCAACCAAAGGGTATGAGCCATTGCTGGAGGCAATGCTCGAGCCGGTACTTGCGGACTGTTTGGAAAATGGCATCCGCATCGTGAGTAATTTTGGCGCTGCAAATCCTGCAGGTGCTGCGCAATGCATACAACAGCTTGCCAAACGCTTGGGAGCAAAGCTTCCGCGCATTGCCGTCGTTTCGGGCGACGATGTCATGACAGATGTTCACCTTCCGCTGCTACAACAGGCTTGTGGCGCCGAATGGCCCAGCGTGCAGGTGGTGAGCGCCAATGCCTATATAGGAGCTCAGCCTATTGCTCAAGCATTGCTTGCAGGCGCTGACATTGTGGTCACTGGCCGGGTAGCAGATCCATCGCTGGCTTTAGGCCCTGCTGCTGCCTACTACGGATGGCGCTGGGACGAGTGGGATAAGTTGGCCCGCGCAACCATGGCTGGCCATCTCTTGGAATGTGGCTCGCAGGTGAGCGGAGGATATTTTGCCGACCCCGGGTTTAAAGATGTTCCAGATTTGGCAAACGTTGGGTTCCCCATTGCAGAGATCGACCGAGAAGGCGCTTGCACCGTCACTAAGGCTGTAAATACCGGTGGATGTGTGAGCGCGCAAACGGTCAAAGAGCAGCTTCTCTATGAAGTGCACGATCCCTCTGCGTATCTCACGCCCGATGTTGTTGCGGATATCTCGCAAGCGCAAGTGATTGAGCTTGGGCAAGACAAGGTGCGTCTTGAAGGAGTCAAGGGGCATCCACGGCCGACATCGTTGAAAGTTAATGTCTGTGCCACTGCTGGGTGGTTGGCAGAAGCCGAGATCTCTTATGCCGGCGCCCATGCAATCAGGCGAGCGCAATTGGCCGATCAGGTGATTCAGCAACGGATTGGACATTTAAGTCCCATCAGAACGGACTTTATTGGCTTGGTGAGTGTGCTTGGAAATGACTCAAGCATCTGGAAACAAGACCAACACACGCTGAGTGCTGATGCCCGAGATGTTCGCGTGCGTTGGGCCTGGGAATGCCCAACAAATACGGAGGCACAGTTGCTTGGCAGAGAAGTCAATGCGCTCTACACATGCGGTCCCGGTGGGGGTGGAGGTGTACGAGCCACGGTGCGATCACGCTTGAACACGGTCTCTTGCCTGATTGAACAGCACCACGTTTTGGCTGGCTGGTCTTGGGCAAAAGAGAACGACCTCACAGGAGAAGTACATGCCTGAAATCTCATTGTTTCAAGCTGCACATGGGCGTGCCGGAGACAAAGGCAATCGCAGCAACATCAGTGTGATTGCATATGACCCAAGGCTTTGGGATGCATTGATGCAGCAAGTTACCGAAGAGCGAGTCGCGGCGCATTTCAAAGCAAGAAATCCGAGCAACGTAAAGCGCTACCTATTGCCCAATCTGCATGCCATGAATTTTGTGATTGATGACGTTTTGGATGGTGGCGTCAACAGTTCATTGAACTTGGACAGTCATGGAAAAGCGCTTTCCTTCGATCTTCTTCAAATGCCTATCGAGGTGGAGCAGCAACTTTTACCGTACTGCAAAGGGCTAGAGAAACTATGACGCTTTTACTCGTTTCACGCCCATAAGCGTGAAATTGGACCTTGGCCAACTATTAAATTTAAGGAGACAAACATGGCTCAAATTTCTGCTTATAAGACACGCCGAACCATCATGAGTGCCGCATTGGGTGCCTTTATGGCCGCTGCGCTGCCGGCTTCGGCACAACAAGCCGCCAACTTTCCCAGCAAGCCCATCACATTTGTTGTGCCTTTTGCTGCAGGCAGTGCCACAGACCTGATTGCCCGCGCATTGGGGCAAGCGGTGTCGCAAAGCACTGGGCAGTCCGTGATCGTAGAAAACAAGGGTGGCGCAAGCGGAATCATTGCAGCCCAGGCTGCAGCGCGCGCACCTGCCGATGGTTACACGGTACTGATTACGACCAACACAACGCATGCTGCGAATGAGCACCTTTATAAAAAGCTGCCCTACAACCCAGTGAAAGACTTTGTTCCATTGACTGGGTTGGGCAAAGGCGGCCAAGTGCTGGTGGTCAATGCTTCGGCCCCCTTTAATTCCGTTCAGGAATTGTTGGAACACGCCAAGAAAAACTCAGGCAAGCTCTCCTTTGGCAGTGGCAGCTCTTCAAGTCGCATGGCCGGAGAAATGCTCAAGCAACTGGGGGGCGTGGATATTTTGCACGTGCCTTATAAAAGCAACCCATTGGCAATTACTGACTTAATGGGCGGTCAGATTGACCTGATGATCACGGACGTCTCTACAGGCGTTCCACAAATCCAGGCAGGCAAGTTGAAAGCATTGGGCTTTTCCACCGAAGAACGTAGTGTGATGCTGCCTGATGTGCCAACAATTGCCGAAGCGGGAGTTAAGGGATACAGCATGGGCTACTGGTTTGCTGCCTATGCCCCGGTGGGCACACCCGCTGAGGTCACCAACAAACTAAGCCAATTGTTGGGCGATGCGGTGGAAAGCAAATCTGCAGAGGGTTTCTACAAGCAATCAGGCACAACCAAATGGCGCGGAACGTCGGCTGAGCTTGCCAAGTTCCAGGCAGAAGAAACCCAAAAATGGGGCAAGGTCGTCAAGGCAGCAGGTATTCAGCCTGAATAAGTCCTGACCACCAGTCATATGAGGAGCACCAAGTGCTCCTTTTTTTATTGCGGATAGACAGTTTTTAAGTTTTAAAACTTCAGCTATGCAGGGCGGATGCGGTCCTGCGCTTTGCGCACTCGCTGCCTCAAATCGGTCGCTCAGTGGACAGAAAAAATATCCGATCGGCCGATATGGCTGAGCGAGCCCATGCATAGCTATCGCGGATGGAGCGCTGCGTACAAAGGGACGTGTGTCTAGAAGGAGCTTGTTAAATTTTTACTTACTTCAAGCCGATGTTGTTCTGCTGTAAATAGGGCTCGGCCGAATGTGTGCACATATTCGCTCTCTCATTCGCCGTTGGCACTCTGTGCCGCCACCAGCGCCCTGTATTGGGGAATGGCCGTCCTCAGAATAGTTTGCAGTTTCTCGCTGGCCACGACCCCGGTGTTCAGGCGCATGGTGGCACAAGGCGTGTTGGTGTGCGGGCAGAAAATCTTGCCTGGGGCCACAGTCACGTTGTGCTGGCCCAACCACTCGGCGAGGTGCGTGGAGTCTGGGATGCCGGCAAAACTGGCCCACATGTACAGACTTTCGGGAGGGCGGCAGAAAAACGTGGCGTCCAGCTCTTCCAGAAAACGGTAGGCCGTAGCCGTGGCATCCCTGAGCTTGAGTTGCAGGTTGTGCAAGTGTTTATCGTAAGAGCGCTCGCGCAAAATCGCATCGACCGTGCGCTCGGAGTACTCCGAGCTGCTCACATGGATGATGGATTTGAGGTCGGCCAGTTCCGATGCCAAGTCGGCGCTGCAGGCAATGAAGCCCACGCGCAACGCGGCAGACAGTGACTTTGAAAACGTTCCTATGTAGATGGTGCGCTGTAGCTGGTCTATGGTGGAAAGACGCTGCTTGTGGCTGCCCTTGAGGTCGGCCAAAGGGTCCATCTCCACCAGCAGCAGATTGTATTTTTCGGCCAGCTTGACCAGTTTGATGGCCGTGGCAGGGCAAAGGTCTGAACCCGTGGGGTTGTGGCCCACCGACTGGGTGAAGAAGATGCGCGCACGGGTGCGGATGATGGCCTGCTCCAGCGCATCGAGATCGGGGCCGGTGGCGGTGCGTGGAATGCCCACAATCGTGGCCCCATGCACCTTGAGCTTGCCAAACAGAAAGTAGTAGCCGGGGTCGTCCACCAGCACCGTGGCGCCTGGTGGCACAAAGTAACGCATCACCAGATCCATGGCCTGATTGGCACCATGGGTGAGAACAATTTGCTGCAAATCGGCCGTCATTCCCAGGCTGCCCAGCTTGCGCACCAGTTGCTGGCGCAGCGGCAAATAGCCAAAGCGGTTGCCGTAATTAAATAGCGTTCCCAGACCGCTGCGGGCTACCTTGTGGTGCACCTTGTCCAGGCGGGCCCCGGCCAGCCAATCCGCAGGCGGGAAACCATCGGCTGCGGGAATAGAGTCGGGGTCGTTCTTGAGCTGTTCCCGAATCAGCCAGGCTGTGTCACGTGCCCTGCCCAGAGAGTGGTTCGAGGTGTCCAGCTCCACGCGGATGGGCAGCTCCTTGACGTAAAAACCAGCCCCCCGCACCGGCTCTACCAGGCCGCGTGCCACCAGTAGCTCGAAGGCCACGACCACGGTGTTTTTGGCGCATTTGCGCAGGCGTGCCAGCTCGCGTATCGATGGCAGCTTCTCGCCCGTCTTGTAGGCGCCATGGCGTATTTCGCGCTCTATCGATTGCGCCAAAGATTCAAAGCCCGGCATGGAATTGCTCATGTTTTCTGTTCCGCTGAACTGTACCTGTTTGAAAGGGTACAGCGCGCCTAAAGTCATGGCTACGGTGACAACACCAACACGACAGAGCCGGCTCACCGGTCTTTGCAGCTATAGAAAATTCCCAGGAGCACAGAATGGATTCCAGAGTCAGTAGCATGCGAGACATGCAGCCGGCAGAGCGCTTGGCAGTGTTGGCCAGTGTGGCCGGCATGGGCAGTGAGGATAGGCAGTTGCTGGCCGGGCCGGGGGCACTGCCGCTGGGCACTGCCGATGGAATGATCGAAAACGTGATTGGCACTTTTGAGCTGCCCATGGGCGTGGCCACCAATTTCCAGGTCAATGGCCGCGATGTGCTGGTTCCCATGGTGGTTGAGGAACCATCGGTGGTGGCTGCTGCATCGTTTATGGCCAAGCTGGCGCGCAGCAGCGGCGGTTTCTTTACCTCATCGTCCCAGCCCTTGATGCGTGCGCAAGTGCAAATGGTGGGCATGACGGACCCCCATGGGGTGCGCCATGCCGTGCTGGACCACCGCGCCGCGATCATCGAAATGGCCAACTCCAAGGACAAAGTGCTGGTGGGCCTGGGGGGCGGTTGTCAGGACCTGGAAGTGCATGTGTTTGAGCACACGCCGCGAGGCCCCATGGTGGTGGTGCACCTGATCGTGGATGTGCGCGATGCCATGGGAGCCAACACGGTCAACACCATGGCCGAGATGGTCGCTCCTCTGCTGGAACGTATCACCGGTGCCAGCGTGCGTTTGCGCATCTTGTCCAATCTGGCGGATTTGAGGCTGGCGCGGGCCGCAGTCACCTTGAGCCCGGAGCAACTGAACACAGCACAGTATCGGGGTGAAGAAGTCATCGAGGGCATTTTGGACGCTTATACCTTTGCAGCCGTCGACCCCTATCGTGCGGCTACCCACAACAAAGGCATCATGAATGGCATTGATCCGGTGATTGTGGCCACTGGCAACGATTGGCGCGCGGTGGAGGCCGGAGCCCATGCCTATGCGGCCCGATCGGGCAGATACACCTCGCTCACCCATTGGGAAAAGAACCGCGCAGGCCACCTGGTGGGCACGATCGAGGTGCCCATGCCGGTGGGCCTGGTGGGGGGAGCTACCAAGACCCATCCGCTGGCCCGCTGGGCGTTACGCCTGATGCAGGTGGGTAGCGCGCAGGAGTTGGGTGAAATCGTGGCGGCCGTGGGCCTGGCGCAAAACCTGGCTGCGATGCGGGCCCTGTCCACAGAAGGCATTCAGCGCGGCCACATGGCCTTACATGCCCGCAATATCGCCCTGCTGGCCGGGGCAGAGGGCGAACAGGTGCAGCGTATTGCCGCAGCCCTCGTGGCGGAGCGCAATGTCAGCGTGGACCGCGCCAAGGAGCTGCTGGCAGCGGCTTGATACCGATCCCGGCCAATCTCCGGCTGGTGAAGCCGAGGCTGGCCGGGATTTTTTCGAGGCTTTTAGTTGCGCTTTTTGCGCTTGCGCAGATCGATCATGCCGGGCAGGGTGCGCGGGTCGCTGTGCTGAGGAAAAATCGCGTGCTTCTGGATTTTCTGCGTGCCCGTGGTGGGTATCTGCTGGGCAAACCAGAGCCAGCCCGGAGCCTTGTAATACGCCATGTTCTGGTTGCAGAAGTCGAACAATGCCTGGGCGATCTGATCGCGGTCTTGACCCGTGGCCTGGGACGAGGGATTGAGCACCACGCAGGCCAGCACCTCTTCGTCGCGTATCTCGTCCTGCACTGCCATGACGGCGGCGTTTTCTACCCAGGGATGGGTGACCAGCAGAGCCTCGATTTCGGCAGCCGCAATGTTTTCACCAGATCGCCGGATGATGTTTTTGCGCCGGTCCATGAAATGGAACATGCCCGTGGTGTCACGCACCACCATGTCACCAGTGTGAAACCAGCCACCGCGCCAGGCCTGCTCGGTGGCCTGCGGGTCGTTGTAGTAGCCAGAGAAAAAATCCTGCCGAGCGTTGTGTGCCGAGTGGCGTATGACCAGCTCGCCCACGCTGCCGTCCGCAACGGGCTGGTCTAGCTCATCCACTGCCTGCGCCTCTAGCCCTTCGCTGGGCCGATCTCGGCCAAACGCGCGCGTGCCGACTTGGCGTGGGGCGTGGCAGTCCATCATCACCCTCACCATTTCGGTCATGCCCCACAGTTCCAGCAGCGGTACGCCAAACCGTTCTTCGAACGCGGCATGCAGCTGCGGCTCTACGCCAGCGCCGGCGGCAAACCGTAGCTGGTGCGCACGGTCCAGCTCGGAAGGCTGCTGTACGAACAGCATCTGCATGATGACGCCCAGATAGTGCGCAATGGTGGCGCGGGTCTGCACCACTTCTTTCCAGAAGCGGGTGGGCTGGAAACGGTCGCTCTGAATCTGGCAGCCGCCCGTGAGCAGCATGCAATAAAAGGACAGGATGGAGGCGTTGACGTGAAACAGCGGCAGTGGGTTGTACAGCCGGTCCTGCTTGCCAATGGTGGCCAATCCACCCAGCTTGGCATAGGCCTGGCCCGCGGCCAGCTCATAGCGGTGAGACAGCACACAGCCCTTGGGCCTGCCTGTTGTGCCCGAGGTATACAGAATGCTGGCCGGTGTGTCTGCGCAGATGACGCCAGCTTCTGCGCTGCGTGGGCATGGCGGAAGGTCGGTGGTGAAAGCCTCCAGCGCTACCACCTGAGGCTGATTGCTGCTGTGTGCAAGCGCGGTTTGTGTATGTTCGATTCGGTCTTGCAAGACCACCAGCAGATCGACCTGGGCGTGATCGATCAAGTAGGCGTACTCGCGCGGGCGGTAGTCCGGGTTGACCGGAACACAGCACACGCCCAGCGCATTCAGAGCCAGCTTGTGCAACATGTGCTCGGGCCGGCTGTCCAGCAACAAACCCACGCGGTGGCCCAGGCCGTAGCCGGCAACCGTGTAGTGCTGCATTAACGCGCGAATGGCATCGGCAGCTTGCTGATAGGTGATCTCGCAACCTGCGGGAAGATAGTTGCGGGCCTGATTTTCAGGGATGCACAGCAGGCTGTGGTGCTCATAGCGCTGCGCAGCGGAGAAAAGGACTTCTCCGATGGTGCTGTCGGCGTGGATGTCGATCACGGGAACTCCCAAGCACCGCAAGGGTGTCTTGTCTGCAAAAAGAGGAGGCGAGCCATGCGCTGCGGCCGGGCCGCCCTGTGAAAGAAAAGAGGGATAAAAGGGGGCCGCTGTCAGTGGCTGCCGAGATAGGCCGCGCGCACTTTGTCATCGCTGCGCAGTGCCGCGCTGGAGCCTTCCAGTGTGATTTTTCCGGTCTCCAGTACATAGCCGCGGTCGGCAACGCTCAGGGCCTGGTTGGCCATTTGCTCCACCAGCAAGATGGTGATGTCACGCTGCTTGAGGCTGCGCACAATGAAGAAAATCTCTTTGACGATCAATGGGGCCAGACCCAGCGAGGGCTCGTCAAGCAGCAGCAGCTGGGGTTTGGCCATCAGCGAGCGGGCAATGGCCAGCATCTGCTGCTCGCCGCCGGACATGGTGCCGGCCATTTGGTGCTGGCGTTCCTTGAGCCGTGGGAAGGCCAGGAACTGGGCCTCAATGTCGTGCTCCAGCTCGGCCCGGCTAGCCTTGCGGTGGTAGGCGCCCAGCATCAGGTTGTCGCGCACGCTCTGGTCGGCAAACACCTGGCGGCCCTCGGGCGACTGGGCAATGCCCAGCGGCACCCGCAGGTAGCCAGGCATGCGGGTGATGTCCTGGCCCTTGAAGAAGACGCTGCCGGAATGTGCCGGCTCCAGGCCCGAGATCACCTTCATCAGTGTGCTTTTTCCGGCACCGTTTCCGCCAATCATCGTGACGACCTCGCCGGGATAGACCTCCAGCGAAATACCTTTGAGTGCCTCCACTGCGCCGTAGCGGGCCTGCAAGTCTTTCACTTGCAAAACAGGTGTCTCATGCATGCTTGTTTTCCAATGAAGTTGCGTGGCTGGCAGGAGCGAGCTCCTCGTCATCGTCCGGCGCACCGAGGTAGGCAGTGATCACGCGTGGGTTTTTCTGTACCTGAATGGGCGTGCCTTCGGCTATTTTTTCGCCATAGTCGAGCACGATTACATGGTCGGAAATGGCCATCACCAGGTCCATGTGGTGCTCGATCAGCAGTACGGTGATGCCCAGCTCCTTGATGCTTCGGATCACGCCGGTCAGCTCTTGCGTTTCCTGGGGGTTCAGGCCAGCCGCAGGCTCATCCAGCAGCAGCAGACTGGGGCGGGTGGCCAGCGCGCGTGCCAGCTCCACCCGGCGTTGCAGCCCGTAGGGCAGGCTGCCCGCAGTTTCGTAAGCCTTGGTGTCCAGCCCCAGGAACTGCAGCACCTGCATGGCCTGTGCTGTAGCGTCGCGCTCTTGTCTTCGCGCCGCAGGCAGTCCGAAGAGATAAGCGCCAAATCCGGCGGAGATATGCTGGTGCAGCCCCACTTTGACGTTGTCGATCACGCTCATGTCGGCAAAAAGTTTCAGGTTCTGGAAGGTGCGTCCCAGGCCCATGGCGCAGATCTGATTGGCAGGCTTGGCCAGAATGCTCTCACCGCAAAAACGTATAGAGCCCTTGCTGGGCGGGATGATGCCGGAGAGGATGTTGAGCAGCGTGGTCTTGCCCGCGCCATTGGGACCAATCAGCGAATGCACATGACCGGGCTGAAGGTCGATACTGATGTTGTTGGTGGGCACCACCCCGCCATACGCCTTGTACAGCCCTTCGGTTTGCAGCAGCGGGCCCTTGATATTGACCGCACGTGCACCAGCCAGCTCGCGCAGAGAGGCCGATGGCAGCGGTATGTCCAGGTTGTGCGAGGCTCGCTTGCGCTTGATGAAGAACTTGGACACCGTGCCTGACAGCCCATCGGGCATGACATACAGACCAAACAGCAGCAGAGCGCCATAGGTGAAGTGCTGCACACCGGGCCAGCGTGCCAGAAAAGCGTCTAGCAGCGTCAGTACCAGGGCACCTAGCAACGGTCCATAAACCGACTTGCCACCGAGCAGTACGATCAGCAAGAAGAAGATGGACAGATTGAAGGTGATGAAGTCGGAGTTGATGTACTGGTTTTGCTGTGTCACCAAGGCACCGGCTACACCGCAGGTGACGGCACTGATCACAAATGCCAGCACCTTGAACTTGTACACGCTGACGCCCACGCTTTCGGCAGCGACTTCTGCAGTGTTCACCGCCATAAAAGCTCGGCCGAACTTGCCGCTGAGCAGCGAGCGCATCATCAGATGGGTTGCCACGCCCAGTGCCAGAACCAGCCAGACCCATTCACGCATCTCGAAGATATGGCCGTTGATGGACAGAGGCAGCACACCGTAGATGCCTTGCTGGCCGGCAAAAACGTCCTGCCATTCAGAGACCACTTTTTCAACCACAACGCCAAAGCCTATGGTCACCATCGCCAGGGCTGGGCCTTTGACGCGCAAGGCGGGCAGCGCGATCAACACGCCGAAGATACCGGCCACGACACCCGCTGCCAGCAAAGCCAGCCAGGGGTTCCATTCCATGCGGGCAGTCAGCAGCGCGGCAGTGTAGGCTCCCACCGCAAACAGGCCAGCATGGCCCAGCGATTTCTGCCCGGTATAACCCACCAGCACATTGAGACCAGCAGCAGCCAGATAGTTGATGCCGACCATGAAAACGACCTTCAGGTAAAAGCCGTTGTCCGTGACCAGTGGCAGCAGGGCGGCGATGGCGGCAAAAAGAGCCACGCCAGCAAGATGTTTGTATTGCCCCATCAGACTTTCTCCACCAGACGCTGGCCCAGCAGGCCTTCTGGTTTGAGCACCAGAACAAAAATAATCAGCAGGAAGATGCTGATTTCTCGCAGCTCGGCCTGCCACAGACCGACCATGGCTTCTAGAAGACCCAGCAAGAAACCTCCCAGCATGCAGCCGCGCGGGTTGCTTAGTCCACCAACGATGGCGGCGGAGAATGCCTTTAGAGCCAAGGTCAGGCCCATGAAGACTGAGGCCGTGGTGATGGGCGCAATCAACAGGCCGGCAACGCCAGCCAAGCTGGAGCTGACAATGAATGCCAGTACGATGATGGCGGTGACATTGATGCCCATCAGCACGGCGGCAGGGCCGTTTTGCGCCACGGCACGCACGGCTTTGCCCAGACGAGTTTTGCGCATGATGATGTCCAGGCACAGCATCAGTGTCACGCTGATGCACAGCACCAGGATTTCTTGCGGCAGCACGCCGGCGCCGCCTATACGGATGACATCGTTGCCCAGCGGGGATGGCATCACCATAGGTGAAGGGCCCCAGATGGCGAGTGCAATGTTCTGGACAATGATGCCAAAGCCGATGGTGCTCATCACCCATGCCAGGCCGGGCTTGCCGAAGAAGGGGCGCACGGCTGTGTAGTACAGAAGCACGCCCAGCGCACCCATCAGAACAAAGGTAGTGACTAGGCTGAGGCCGTAGCGCGCCAAGGTGACTTCGGCAATTTCCAGCGAGCCTTGCAGATCGTGACCGGCGAGCAGCAGCAGCACGGAAACGCCGATGAACGCCCCGGCGACCAGGAACTCTCCCTGGCCGAAGTTGAACGTCTTCGTGGTGTTGTAGGTAATGTTGAAACCGAGGGCAACCAGCGAATAAATGCTGCCCAAGGCTAAGCCACTGAAAATGGCCTGAAGAATGCTGGCTTGCATTGGAGAGGTTCCTATCCGCCTGGGAAATACAGATGTGCTGCCGCGTGCAAGCGGTCATTGCAGGCCTGTATGAATGGGTGCAATGTCACGAGAGCGAGCAGTGCCACTTTGACCAATGTGAAAAACTGCCCGGCGCGGACGCCGGGCGGTGGTGGCATGGCCTGTTTACTTATTCAGATCAGAAGGCTGCAAGCCCTTGGTGATGGCGTCCTCGTACTTGACGACATCGCTGCCTTTCCAGCGGGCCAGATAGAAGTCCTGAACGCCCAGGCCTTCATGGTTGGTTTTGGAGAAAGGCTTGTTATAGGTTTTGATGACGCCGGGTACGGAATCTAGGTTTTCCAAAGCGGCAGCAACCTTGGGGCCGTCGGTGCTGTTAGCTTGCTTCATCGCAGCCGCAATCAGCATTACCGAGTCATAGGCCTGGGCTGCAGCTGGGAAGGTGGTCAGCGTGGGAAAGTTCTTGCGAATCCGTTCACCCAGAGCCTTGGTCTTTGCACTGGTGTCCTCCGTAGTGGAGGCCGCCATGATCAGCTGCGGAGCCAGCGTGGGGCCGGTCATCTTTGGAAATAACGAGCTCAGATTGCCCCATGCGCCCAGGGTTGTGGGCTGATAGTTGATCTTTTCCATGCTGCGCACGACCTGGGCCGTGCCGTCCGCCAAGCCATAGACGATCACGGTGTCGGCACCAGCGGCCTTAATTTTGGACAGCTGCGAGGTGATGTCCGTGTCCTTGGGGCCGAACTTTTCAACAGCCACCGGCTTGATGCCGTGCAGTGCCAGGATGTCAGTAGCATCCTTGGTGCCGCCTTGGCCGTAGCCGGTGGAGTCGGCAATGATGGCAACCTTCTGGGTCTTGGTGCTCTTTGCGGCATAAGCGCCCAGCAAAGCGGTTTGCTCGCGGTCAACCATGGAGACGCGGAAGAGGTAGTTCTGGGCTTCCTTGGCGTAGCGGTTCGTGATCTCTGTGCCGGTGGCAATCGGTACCACCACCGGAATCTTCTTTTGCTGCGGGATGTGCAGCCAGGCCAGGGCGTTGCCGGAATTGGCCGGGCCGACCACGGCTGCCACCTTTTCGTTGTCGATCAGCTCCGTCATGTTCTGGATGGACTTGGGTGGCGTACCCAGATCGTCACGAATGATGCCCACCACCTTGCGGCCCAGAATGCCACCTGCTTTGTTGACATCTTCAATGGCAGCTTCAAAAGCCCAGCGTCCCGAAATACCCAGCTCAGCCACACCGCTGCCGGACAGGTCGGCGTTGTAGCCAATCTTGATGTCCTGGGCGAATGCGCCTGCACCCGTCAACAAAGCTGCTGCCATCGCGCTGTAGGCGAATTTCTTGCTTGTATTCATGCTTGTCTCCTTTTGTGTCATGCAGGCGAAAAGGGCTGTGCGCCTTTCTGCCATGTGTTCGACTCTGTATGGCCGACGATGCAATGTAAATTCACTGTACCCACATGAATAGGTACAGTTGATCGGTACAGCCTCTGATGGCGGTTAACCCTAGGCACGCTGTGAACGCATGCTCGGACAGCTTTGTTGGCTTATTTGGTGGAATGCCAGCGCGGCAAGTAGTTTGGCGCGTTGAGAGGCACTGTTGCATCGCGCAAGCTTGAGGCGCGTCTCCCTGGCCTCAGCTATCACAGCCCATGATTGGCCCTAAGCAGTCTTTCAGGGCGCACCCCAAAAAGCAGCAGCGGATTGCCCAGCTACATTTCTTGCAAGGCCTTTTTAGCCTTACATGATCAGTCAGTGCAAAGAGGCTCTAGTGGTCAAACTTGCGCAGAACGTTTGCCAGCTTCTTCACTGCAATGTCTAGTTCGTGCGGCGCATGGGCGGCAAACCCCATGAGAAAACCAGCTTGATGCCTGCTCGACGCGTGCAGCGCTGTCAGGCCCAGCAAGTCAATGCCAGCCCGCTGCGCGGACTCCACCGCCTCACGCTCGGGGATGTTGCGGATGAACGTGCAGGGCATCTGCATGCCCCCTGATGGCACCTGTGGTTCCACAAAATCTGCCAGATGCTGGCGAATCAGGCTGGCCAACACGTCGCGGCGCTCGGCATAAACGGCGCGCATGGTGCGCACATGGGCACCGAAGTGGCCGCCTTCAATAAAACGTGCCAGTGTGAGTTGCGGAATCGGTGCGCTGTGCCCATCCAGCAAGGTACGGGCCACGGTCATGGGCGCGACCAGCGCAGGCGGTAGCACCATATAAGCGATACGCAGGCCGGGAAACAGTGATTTGGTGAAGGTGCCAATGTAGATGGTCCGGTCATGCGGATCGAGCCCCTGCACGCAGGCGGTGGGTTTGCCTGCGTAGTGAAACTCGCTGTCATAGTCATCTTCGATGATCCAGCTCTGGTGCTGCCGGGCCCATTCGATGACTGCCAGCCGCCTGTCCAGCGCCAGTGTCGCCCCGGTGGGGAACTGGTGCGAAGGCGTCAGGAACACGGCGCGGGCCGCCTCCCCGGTTACCCTTGCCGCATCAAGCAGATGCTCTACCAGCAGGCCATCGGCATCCAGTGGTACCGGCACGCATTCCAGTCCTGCTGCATCGAACGCCTTGCGCGCACCGTGGTACACGGGGTCTTCAATGAAGATGCGCTCGCCTGCATCGAGCAGCACGCTCGCGCACAGGGTCAAGGCCTGCTGGGAGCTGGTCAGCACCAGCACGCGCTCGGCGGTGGCACACGCTCCCCGTTCGAGATTGACGTAATCGGCAATGGCACGGCGCAGCGGCTCCATTCCCTGTGGCGGACTGTGCAACAGCGCTTTCGTGCCGTATTCCTTCAACACTTGCCGCTCCAGCCGTTCCCAGGTTGTGAGCGGGAAATTGCGCGTCTCGGGCACACCAGGCGCGAACGGGCGCGACGCCAGAAAGTCTCGCACCCCCCCGCTCTTGAACATGGCGTGGCCGCGCTGGCTAAGTCGCGGGGTCTCTTTGCGATCCACGCTCTTGCTCCTGCGCTTGTCGCGCCCTGGCAGGCGTTGCACTCGCTCAGATACAAAACTGCCGCTGCCCACGCGCCGCTCGATGAAACCTTCCGCGTGCAACTGGCTGTAGGCCGACTCGACCGTATCGCGGGAAACCTCCAGTGACATTGCCAGCGCACGCGATGCGGGCAATCGTCTGCCCACATCCAGCGCACTGTCGAGGATTAACTGCCGAATGGCACGTTGCACACGCGCATGCAATGGCAAGGCGCCCTGTGCAGGATCATTAATCCAGGCTTTGACGGATTCAAGTTGGGCGTGTTTGAACAATTGGCCGGTATCTCATCAAAAAAATGGCTGGGCACATCCGGCCATTTTAAAACTACAACTGCATTGCTCAATCCACTCCCCATTTTTTTCAAGAGTCACCGCCAGGCCATGTCATCTGTTTCTTCACCCTCGTCGTTTCGCTGGAACGATCTCACTCATCCCGTTGTGGCGGGCCTGATCTCGGTCATCGTCAATTACGGCGGCACTTTCATTTTGGTGTTCCAGGCAGCCAAGGTGGCCGGCCTCAGCCCGCAGCTGACGGCATCGTGGGTGTGGTCCATTTCCATTGGCGTGGGGTTGACGGGAATCCTCCTGAGCTGGATGTCTCGCGAGCCAATCATCACCGCCTGGTCCACACCGGCAGCAGCATTTCTGGTCACAGCATTGGCGAGCGTGCCTTATGCGGAAGCGGTTGGTGCCTACTTGATATCTGGTGCAGCCTTTGTGGTGCTGGGGCTGTCAGGCTGGTTCGACCGGGTCATTCGCCTGATCCCGCCGGGCGTGGCGGCAGGGTTGCTGGCAGGCATCCTGCTTCAATTCGGGATTAAAGCCTTTGGCGGCATGAGCATTGAGCCGCTGCTGGCCGGGATTTTGATCGTTGCCTATGTGGTGCTCAAGCGTTTCTCTGCACGCTATGCGGTTGTGGGCATCCTGGCCCTGGGGCTGGCTTTTCTGCTGATTCAAAAACGCATTGATCTGTCTGGCCTGTCCCTGACGCTGGCCGCACCGGTCTTTACCATGCCCGCGTTTTCCTTGAACGCTTTGCTCAGTGTGGCGCTGCCTCTGTTTCTGATCACCCTGACGGGCCAGTACATGCCCGGCATGCTGGTGCTGCGCAACGATGGTTTCCAAACCAGTGCCAATCCCATCGTGACCATGACCGGGCTTGGTTCCCTGCTGATGGCTCCATTTGGTTCGCACGCCTTCAACATCGCTGCCATCACGGCCGCCATCTGTACGGGACGCGAAGCGCACGAAGATCCATCCAAGCGGTGGGTTGCCGGCATTGCCGCCGGCGTGTTCTACATCCTAGTGGGCGTGTTTGGTGTGACGCTGGCTGCTGTTTTCATGGCCTTCCCGGCGACCTTCATCACCACGTTGGCGGGCCTGGCGCTGCTGGGCACCATCGGCGCCAGCCTTGCAAGCGCGATGGCTGATGCCAAGACACGCGAGGCCTCGCTGATCACCTTTCTCGCAGCTGCTGCCAACATCACGTTGCTAGGTATCGGCGGGGCGTTCTGGGGCCTCATCATCGGGCTGGTGGCCTATGCAGTACTCAATGGCCGGTTACCGCAGAAGGCTGCAAAATTCGCTGTTGCCCCAACCCCTGTCAGCAAGAGAGTGGGCTGATGTTCACGCCTTCTGAAACACAACCGCATCACAGCCACTACCCAGAGGCCACCACGGTCGAGGATTTTCGGCGCAATCTGGCGGCAGTGCGCGCGCGTATCGATGCGGCCTGCCGTCGCTGCGACCGCAATCCTGCAACTGTGCGCCTGCTGCCGGTCAGCAAGACCAAACCCGAGGAAAGTCTGCGGCTGGCCTACGCTGCCGGTTGCCGGCTGCTGGGAGAGAACAAGGTGCAAGAGGCGCACCAAAAATGGGAAGCCTTGCAGGATCTGGACGATTTGCAATGGTCGGTCATCGGCCACCTGCAAACCAATAAAGCCAAACTGGTGGCGCGATTTGCGACCGAGTTCCAGGCGTTGGACAGCTTGCGCGTCGCCGAGGCACTGGATCGCCGCTTGCAAATCGAAGGCCGCTCGCTGGATGTGTTCGTGCAGGTCAATACCTCGCGCGAAGCCAGCAAATACGGCCTGGCCCCAGAAGATGTTGCGCCCTTCATTGAGGCGCTGCCCGCCTTCTCTGCGCTGCGCGTGCGCGGGTTGATGACGCTTGCAGTGTTCTCCAGCGAAGCTGAACGCGTGCGCCAGTGTTTCGTGCTGCTGCGCAATCTTCGCGACCAGTTGCGCCAGAGCACGCCCGCCAGCATCGTGCTGGATGAGCTGTCCATGGGCATGTCGGGAGATTTCGAGATCGCCATCGAGGAAGGAGCCACGGTGGTACGTGTTGGCCAGGCTATCTTCGGCGCTCGTCCTCTGCCGGACAGCCATTACTGGCCCCATGAACCCATTGCATAGCACCTGCAACTGCTCCCCAGCAACTAGGCTTGGCAGCCATTAACCAATAGAGCCGCCAAGTCAGTACCTTGCGGCTGTACCCAGCGATCACGGCGCACAGATGCCTGCTTGATTCACCCGCCGATACTGGGTTGGCAGCAGTTCATTACCACCTGACGTAGCCAAGATAAGCCTGGGTCATTGTCTTTGCGCGCATGCCAGGCTTGTTGATACGCCATCTTCGGCAGGGACAACTGGTGCGGTGGCGCAAACTGCCGTAAATCCCTCAACGAGCGCTGCGGGCCGACTGCACGGCGGGCAATTGTCAGTACCAAATCTGTTCCCGGCAACAGCTCCAGCGCAGCGCCCCAGTGTGGCAAGGCCACGGCGATCCGTCTTTTCAGCCCTTGTGCTGCCAGCGCTCGTTCAATTTCATCAAATGCATCTGGCCTGACAGCCAGCATGACATGGGGCCGCTCCAGCCATTCTTCTAGCGTCAGCCCACCTTTGGCTGCAACGGTGGTTTTGTCTGCAAGGCAGATGAAATCTTCTTCAAACAGCGTTTCAACCTGAATGTCCTGCGGGCGGTCAGGAAAGATGCCCAGCGCCAGATCCAGCTCACCATCCGCAAGTTGCACAAGCATCGCCTCTCGACTGGCCACACTGATGGCGAAGTCAAACCCCGGCGCATGCTTGCGGACATGTCGCAGCAGATGGGGCAGCACCAGACGAGCTGCGTAATCAGACAGTGCAAGCCGAAATCTGCGCTGAGCATGTTGTGGGTCGAACTGAGGCGCGCCCAGCAAAGTATTGAGGTTGCCTAAGGCTTCAGACAGCGGCTGCAACAGCATGTTGCCTTTTGTCGTCAGCTCCAGCTTCCCCTGCTTGCGCACCAGCAAAGGGTCGTTGAAATGCTCCCGCAGCTGGGATAGCGAATGGCTCACAGCTGGCTGGCTTTTGTGCAGGCGCAGCGCTGCTCTGGTTACATGCTTTTCAGTCAGTAGCGCATGAAGTGCCAGCAAGAGGTTGAGGTCAATACGGCGTAGTTCATCCATGCGGTGAATAGTACATGTGCGCAGAAACGATTTCCATCAATCACCCAGATGTAAGACCATTCAGTGATTGGTTTTTAGCGCTGGAAGGAGCCGCAGATATGAACAACAAAATGGCATTGATGACCCTTGCCTCATTGGGTATGGCGCTGCTTGCGGGTGCGTTGTTGCCCTTTCAGGCTGCTGCGAATGCTGGCGTAGGCCGAGCACTTGGCCACCCTTTCTGGGGTGCAACCACATCGCTCATCATCAGCCTTGCGGTCATGGTTCCCATGCTGATTCTGGCCAAAGCACCCATGCCCAATTTTGCCAATGCATTGCACGGCCCCTGGTGGCTGTGGATTGGTGGCGTGCTTGGCGCTTTTTACGTCATCAGTGCCACGATTCTGACGCCCAGGCTTGGAGCTGGCGGGTTTCTGGTTGCGGTGGTCTCAGGCCAGATGGTGATGGCCGTGCTGGTGGACCACTTTGGCTTGATGGGCCTTGAACCCAAGCCAATCAATCTCATGCGAGTGCTGGGCGTACTCTTGATTTTGGGGGGCGTGTTCTTGATCCAAGGTGGCGGAGTAAAGAAGCCCGCCGCCTTGCCAGCCCCCGTTGCCTCCAGCGTAGGTCTGCCCTAGCCACACGTACAAATATTGAAAATGACAGAAAGATAACGAGAGTCGATGCAAGTTCAATGGGTAATGAGAATGCGCATTAATCGCACTCTATAAAATCGCGGCCAGCCACCGCCATTCCTCTCCAAATGGTGCGTGTTCAGTGATTTTTTCAGGATGCTGTCATGAAATTTGCTTCTCCCTCTTTTGCACTTTTGGCCATATGCGCCGCGACCGTCTCGCTGGCAAACACCGCCATGGCTGCAGGTGAAGTCAACTTGTACACAACGCGTGAACCCGCACTGATTCAGCCTTTGATTGACGCTTTCACCAAGCAGCAAGATGGCGCTATCAAGGTCAATACGGTGTTTGTCAAAGATGGTTTGCTGGAGCGCGTGAAGGCAGAAGGGGCGCGCTCTCCTGCAGATGTCTTGATGACGGTGGACATTGGCAACCTAGTGGATCTTGTCGATGGTGGTGTTACGCAGCCAATCAAGTCCGCAACACTTGAATCCGTGTTGCCAGCCAACCTGCGTGATGCTCAAAACCACTGGTTTGCGCTGTCTTTGCGTGACCGTGTGCTGTATGCCGACAAAAACTTGCCCATCACACAGTTCACCTATGAAGAGCTGGCAGACCCAAAGTGGAAGGGCAAAGTCTGCATCCGTGCGGGGCAGCATCCCTACAACACGGCGCTCATTGCCGCAAAGATTGCGAACGATGGAGCCGCAGAAGCTGAAAAATGGCTGCGTGGTGTCAAGGCCAACCTGGCGCGCAAAGCCGCAGGCGGCGATCGCGATGTAGCGCGTGACATCTTGGGCGGCATTTGCGATATCGGAATTGCCAACTCGTACTATGTCGGCCAGATGAAGAACGCAGCGGCAGGCACTGACAATCGCAAGTGGGGTGATGGCATTCAGGCAATTCGTCCTACCTTTGCCAAAACTGGTGGCACGCACGTCAATATCTCTGGTGCAGCGGTAGCAAAACATGCGCCCAATAAAAACAATGCGGTAACGCTGCTGGAATATTTGGTGTCCGAGCCTGCCCAGGCTTTGTATGCCCGCGCCAACTACGAATATCCCATCCGCGCCAACGTGCAGCAAGATGCGGTGATGTCGGCGATGGGACCATTGAAAATAGATACGCTGTCCGTCGTAGAGATTGCCAAATATCGCAAACAAGCCAGCCAGCTGGTCGACAAGGTCGGCTTCGACAACTAACAGCTATAGCCATGCTGCACGGGGTTTCTCAAAAGCTACATGAGCAATTTGAGCTAACTGAGGGTTGAGCGGTTGCCGTTACGGCAGCCGACCCCGTGCGCATGCAAGGATCTGAACATGTGGACAAAAGGTAAGCGGTGTTGACCGGTGGGCGAGGGCGTGCGGCGCTCTTTGGTGCGATGGCCGTTGCGTTCTTGGTGGTTTTGCCTGTTTTGGTGCTCGCGGGCCATGCTTTGATGGCTGACTCATCGCATTGGGCACATCTGGCCAGCTATGTGCTGCCTCAAGCGTTGTTGAACACCCTGCTTTTGCTTTTGGGGGTGGGCGTTGTTTGTGCAGCCTTGGGTACAGGTAGTGCCTGGCTGGTTACAGCCTACGATTTTCCTGGCCGCAGCGTGCTCACTTGGGCGCTGCTGCTACCGCTTGCGGTGCCAACCTATATCGTCGCTTTTGCCTATCTGGATTTGATGCATCCGATTGGGCCGGTACAAACTTTTTTGCGTGCAGTTTTAGGCTTCGACAGCCCACGTCAATTTCGGTTGCCTGATCTACGCTCTCTACAAGGCGCGATCTTCGTTTTGGGCTTTGTGCTGTATCCGTACGTCTATCTGGCGACCCGCGTGATGTTCATGAGCCAGGCCGCCAGTCTGCTGGAGGCAGCGCGTACTTTGGGCGCAAGTCGCAGTGAAGTATTTCGCCAAGTGGTGATACCGCTGGCGCGGCCTGCAATTGTTGTGGGCTTAAGCTTGGCGCTGCTTGAAGCGCTCAACGACATCGGCGCCTCTGAGTTCCTGGGGGTACAAACGCTGACCGTATCGGTCTATACGACCTGGACTACGCGCTCTGATCTGGGAGGCGCCGCACAAATTGCGCTAGCCATGCTGTGCATCATCATTGTGCTCATCATGCTAGAGCGCCATGGGCGCCGGCGACAGCGATTTGCAAGCACGCAGCGCATGCGCCCCATGCAACCTCGCAGGCTGCGTGGCGTGGCCGCCATCGGGGCTTTGGCCTTGGGCGCTGTGCCTGTGTTGCTGGGCTTTGCTATCCCCAGCGCTTACCTGGTGAGCGAAACTTTCAAACGTCTTAACTTGGTCGGCGGGGTTTCCGACCAGCTACTGCGCGCACTGACCAATACCTTGTTCTTGGCAACAACCGCCACACTGCTTGCTGTTGCCTGCGGGTTGATGCTCGCATGGGCAAGCCGATCCATGCGTGAAAGTGCCCGTTTCAACTTGCCCAGAGCTTGCGTGCGCCTCGCTAGTTTGGGTTATGCCGTGCCGGGCACCGTACTGGCGATTGGGTTGCTCACGCCGCTACTGTTCACAGATCGCATGCTGGGGCAGGTGTTTGGCTACCCGGGGTTGCTGCTAATGGGCAGTACTGCGGGGCTTGTCATTGCTTACGTCATTCGCTTCGTTGCTATTCCCGCAGGCAGTATTGAAGCAGGGTTGACCCGCATTCCCCCTTCGCTGGAGCAAGCCTCGCGTCTACTTGGCGAAAGCTCGGGCGGCACACTACGCCGCGTGCACCTTCCGCTGCTCAAGCCAGCGCTTGCAGCCAGTGCGTTACTGGTGTTTGTTGACACGATGAAAGAGCTGCCCGCAACTTTGTTGCTGCGCCCGCTGAACTTTGAAACGTTATCTACCTGGCTGTATGCCGAAGCAGCCCGTGGCACCTATGAGGAAGGCGCTGTAGCAGCGCTGGCCATCGTTGTAGCTGGCTTGCTGCCTGTCATACTTCTGGCGCGCACTGATCTGAGAATGGATTCTTGATTCACCATGTCTGTCCTGCTTGAACTTGATCATGTATGCCTTGCTTACGACACTCCGCGCGGGATGCGTACAGTCACGCCCAGCCTTAATCTGCAGCTGGAGCGTGGGCATATAGGCTGCCTGCTGGGTGCTTCAGGCTGCGGCAAATCTACGGTGCTGCGCGCCATTGCAGGCTTTGAGCCTGTGCGCCAGGGCCGCATTCTGCTTGAAGGAAAACTACTGTCTTCGCCGCAGCAGCAAGTAGAGCCTGAACTCCGCCATGTCGGCATGATGTTTCAAGACTACGCCCTTTTCCCGCATATGAACGTTGCGCGCAATGTGGGCTTTGGTTTACGCCGCCAAGACCGCACTGAGCGTGATATGCGAGTGGAAGAAATGCTTGAAATGGTCGGCCTTTCAAAAGCCGGAGACAGCTATCCGCATGAACTCTCCGGAGGGCAGCAGCAACGCGTTGCTTTAGCGCGTGCTTTGGCGCCTTCGCCTGAGTTGCTGCTGCTCGATGAGCCGTTCTCCAACCTTGATGCCGATACGCGAGAGCACCTGGCAGAAGAAGTCCGAGATATCCTGCGCTCCACCGGGCACACCGCCATTTTGGTCACGCACAACCAGGCAGAGGCCTTTGCGATTGCAGATCGCATTGGCAGCTTGTCTGGCGGAGTGCTTCAATACTGGGAGACCCCAGCAACGCTGCGCGAAAATATGCGCAAACCACTCACCGAAGTCCCGCATGGGTCTAGACATATTCCGCAAACCTTAAAGAGCCTATGAGCCTGAACTCTCCAGCCAGCGAGGCTAGACAGTAATGCGAATACTCGTCGTGGAAGACGACTGGAAACAAGCGGACCATCTGCGTCGTGGATTGATAGAGGCAGGCGACCATGCTGTTGATGTCGCCTCTTGCGGTGACGATGGGCTGCGCCGCGCAATGGCCGAGCACTATGACCTGTTCGTGCTCGATGTCATGCTGCCCGGCTTGGATGGATTTGGTCTACTGACAGCAATCCGTGGCTTTTCAACGGCACCGGTTTTGATGCTCACTGCGCGAGACCGGGTGGAAGACCGCGTACATGGCCTTAGCAATGGTGCTGACGATTATTTGGTCAAGCCCTTTGCGGTTCCAGAATTTCTCGCACGGGTACATGCGTTGTTGCGGCGTAGCGAGACACAGCGTAATAACCAGCAAAGTCAGCCACAGCTAGAAGATCTCGAGCTTGATCCCCGGCGACGTCGTGCCTATCGCTCTGGTCGACAAATTATGCTGACAGCGCAGGAGTACGCGTTGCTGGCATTGCTGCTGCACCACCAAGGAACTGTACTTTCACGCAATGAACTCGCCGAGCAACTATGGGGTGTAAGCTTTGACAGCGATACCAATGTGATCGAAGTTGCGATTCGACGTCTGCGCCTGAAGCTGGATCAGCCCGAAGAAGCCAAGCTTTTGCACACGGTACGTGGGATGGGCTATGTGCTCGAACTCCGGTGACCATTTTTTATTGCGTGGGTTGACCCCGAAAAAGGCTGCAAGCCAGTGACTTGGTTGCGCAATTCATTGCATTTGCGCTGGGCAATTGCACAGACAGTGGCGGCCGCAGTGGTCATGGTGGTTGCGGGCTCCACGCTCTTTCAAATCATGCAATCTTTATTGATTGCCAGAGACCATGACTTTTTGCAACAACAAGCACTGTGGATAGGCGCTAGCCCAATGGCCGGCGATGCAAGCGGTCTGCAAGATCGCCTGAACACGCTGCAAAGCATGTATCCGGGCATTCGCTTGAGCTTGCAAACCATTGCTGGCAGTGATTCCACTGAAATTGAGTACACCAAAACCGCGCCAATTTTCACCATCACACAAGAGGGCCAAACCTTTGATGCGATTGACCTGGAGGTCGCAACTAAAGGTCATGCGATTTTGCAAGTCCGGCTCATGGCTTCTGCACTACCGCGGCAAGTAGCGCTGCAATCGCAGGCCCGCATCTTGGTGCTGGCTGTGTGCATGGGCATATTGCTATCTGCAGTTTTATCGATTGTGAGTATGCGCTGGAGCAACCAGCGACTCAGAAAACTCACGCGGCAGGCCCATGCCGCAGGTCAAAGCGGTCACATCTCATTGGCTGGCGTTGATGCCGAACTGCTTGAACTGGTTGAAGCGTTTAACAGCGTGCTCACGCAACGCGAAGCAGCGTATCGGCAGTCAGAATCGTTCAGTGCCGACGTTGCCCACGAGTTGCGCTCCCCTCTTGCTACCTTGATCGGTGGCGCACAGCTGGCACTGAGCAGGCCACGCTCCAGCGAAGAGCTCAGAGATGCTCTGGCCTCTAACCTGGAAGAGTGCGAGCGCCTCAAAAAACTCATCAACGACATGCTGTTTCTTGCGCGGGCAGACCGAGGCGAGCGTGCTCAAAGTTTGGAGCGAGTCGATCTCAGCACCTTGGCCGATGACATGATCAACTACTGCGGCGCACTGCTTGATGATGCCGGGTTGCAGGCTGTGCGCATTGGCGCGGTATCTGCCATATGCAATGAAGCGCTCATCAAGCGCGCCATGGCCAACTTGCTCTCTAACGCGATCCGGCATGCACAGGGCCAGCACAACATTGAATTACACCTTGAAGCGTTACCTGGAAAAGTGAGGTTCTGGGTATTCAACGCAGGCCCCGCAATTGCCGACGATGTGGCGAGCAGAATGTTTGACCGGTTCTTTCGGGCCAATACCTCGCGTTCAGACCATACGGTCCACCATGGCTTGGGGCTTTCGATTGTTCACGCCATAGCACGCATGCACGGCGGAACCGTATTTGTGCACATCCAAGAAACGGGCAACGCCATCGGCATAGAGATTCCGAGTGCGCTTGCTTCGCGACAAGTTCGTGTGCGCCAAGCTGTGCACGAAGCCCAGCGCTGAGTGAAGTACGGGTAATAAATAGCGCTTGTCGTTGAGTTTTTAGCTTGACTGGCCATGAATCGCCCCTGAGTTGATAAGCTGCCCTGGGTCAATCCATTTTTATCTCAATAGGTTTATTTAAAACCAAATAATAATTCCTGATTTAATATTAAACTTATAAACTATTAATGGTTTCAATATTTTATTGAACTATTAAAAATGGTTGATAAAAATATATTTAATATTATTAAGGTTCTATTGAAATTAATATATGGAATATATTAATTGTTTCAATTAATGATATTTTTAGTGTTTAATTTTCTTCCGAGTATTCTAGATAATTTTTTGGATTAAAGAAGAGTCTTGCTTGTTATCAAGAAAATTCTTATTCATTTATTTTTATATTATCTCTAGAATTTCCACTCGCTAATAACGGCGAACAGTATGGAAGTTCTATTTCATGAAAAAATTGAAAACTATTATGGCGGCCTGCGCGGTATGTGCATTGACAAGTACCGCAATGGCGGCTGATGGCACCATTAATTTTACCGGTGAAATCGTCGCCGCTTCGTGCACAGTAACAGGCGGGGCTGGCACCGAAGTCAATGGAACGAGCATCGACGTGGGGCTGGGTAAGGTCAGTATCAGCAGCCTTACCACCGCTGGTGCCGGCGTTGCCGTTGGTGGTACGTTGATTAACTTGTCACTCGATTGCGCTGCCGCCGGCGTGACTAAAGTTAAGTTTAATTTTGATCCCATGTCCGGCTCGGGTATTGATGCGAGCAATAACAGCCTTCTGAAAACTGACGGTGTGGCACGAGGCGTGGGTATTGGCCTGTTCGACGAATCGGGCCAGCTCATTAATCTGTCTGCCAACCAGGCATATGTTGCAGACCTGACTAGTGCCGGCCCTAGTAAACCTGGTCAATTTACTGCCGAGTTGAGAATGCGTGCCTCGTATGTTGCTAACGGTGCAGACCTTGAGGCTGGCACAGCCACCGGCACTTTGCCGTTCTCCATGACTTACGAATAAATTGTGTCAGGGGGGTATATCCCCCCGGTTTCAGCGAGCCGCTAATGAATGTAAATTTCTTTTTACGCATATATATGGTGTTGGCATTTTCAACATACACCGCAATATGCATGGCGGGCATCCAGATGGGTGCAACAAGAGTTATCTTTCCCGCCACGCAACAGGAGGCCACGCTTCAGGTGCGCAATGAAGGCGTCAATGACATCATGATCCAGTCCTGGATTGAGGCCATGCCCAGCCAGGCTGAGAGTGATGTCCCGTTTGCCATCACGCCATCGCTGGCCCGCCTGGGCCACCGCAAAGAGCAGACGCTGCGCATCTTCTATCAGGGCGTTGGTCTGGCGCAGGACCGCGAGTCTGTGGTGTGGTTGAGCGTGCAAGAAATTCCCCAGGTCAGCAAGTTGGAGAACAGTCTGCAGATAGCTATCCGGCAGCGGCTGAAGCTGTTTTACCGCCCCAAAGATCTGCCCGGAACACCTGATGAAGCTGCCAACAACCTGACATGGACTGTTCAGCAGACTTCTGGGTCGCCCGCAGCGCTGCTCGCCAGCAATGACTCTGCTTTTCATGTCTCTTTAGGCAAGGTAAGCGTCGTTGTCGACCAGCAGGAATATGTGGTCGAGCCTTCCATGGTTGCTCCTCGGGGTACCCAGAGCATGGCTTTCACCAAGCTGCCCGCCACGTTCAGTGGCGATGCACAAGTGCACTGGGAATCTATCAATGACTACGGGGGGCTGATCAAGCATCAGGCCTTGCTTCGCTTTTGACGCTGTATCTGCACAGATTTTTTTCATTCGCAAACTGGGTGCGGCAACTGCCTTTGCGCAGAACGTGCCGCTCTCATGGGCACCAACGGCACGCCATACAGATGAAAGAAGTCCAAGAACAGTCCAGAAGGAAACGCGTCTGGATAAAGACTGGCGCGCCCCTGTCTTGCCTTGCTGCAGCGTGCCTGATGAGTGCCTTGCCCGCAAACGCCATCCAGTTCAATCCATTGTTTCTCAAAGACAAAGGGGCGAGTGTTGATCTGCGTTTCTTCGAGAAATCCAACGGTATGCTGCCCGGCAGTTACAGCGTTGATCTCTATCTGAACCAGCGCTTGGAGCGGCGTCAGAACATTTCTTTTCGTGCCGAGGAAAACCGCCAGGACGTGCAGCCGGTGCTAAGTATTGGTCTGCTGCGCGAGATGGGCGTGGACATACAGCGGCTGCAAAAAGAAGGCATCGTGTCCGAAAGCGGCGGTGACGATGAGGTCGTTACTTTGGCGCGCATTGAGGGTTCGGCCGTTGAGATGGATGTCTCCAAGCTCGCGCTTTTTCTCAGTGTTCCCCAGGCGTATATCAGCCGTAACTCGCGGGGCTACGTAGACCCCTCTCTTTGGGATGCAGGTGTGCCCGCTGCCTTTACTAACTACCAGTGGACCGTGAACCGCAACACGGGCGTCAACTTTCGCAGTGACTACGCTTATCTGGGATTGCGCAACGGTTTAAACCTTCGCCAATGGCGCCTGCGCAATGATTCATCCCTGAGCCAAAGCACGGGGGCAAAGCGTAGTTTCTCCAGCAACCGCACCTATCTGGAACACGATGTCACTTTGCTCAAAGGCCGTTTTGCCATTGGGCAGCTTTATACCAACAGCGATATGTTCGAAAGCAGCCGCTTTCGCGGTGTTCAGCTGGGCTCGGACATTGGCATGCTGCCTGATGACCTGGCGGGTTACGCACCGGTGGTGTACGGCATTGCCGAAACGCACGCCACTGTTGAAGTACGCCAAAACGGCTACGTCATCTACTCCACTACCGTGTCTCCAGGCGCTTTTGAGATTCGCGATATCTACCCCGGTGGCTCCAACGGTGACCTGGAGATAACGATCGTTGAATCCGATGGCCGCAAGCGCACATTCACTCAAGCCTATTCCTTCCTGCCGGTGATGGTGCGCCGGGGTGCCTTCCGATACAGCCTGTCGGTGGGTGAGTACGACTCCAATGGCCTGAAGGCACCCCGTCTGCTGCAGGCCACCGCTGTTTATGGTGCCACCAACAATCTGACGGTCTCTGGTGGCGTTTTAAGCGCCAGCGGCTATCGCGCAATCAACCTCGGCCTGGGTTTGAACAGTGCATTCGGTGGTGTGTCGCTGGACATTACCAACAGCCAGTCTCGAAGCCGTCATGGCGGCAACACCACGACCGGTCAGAGTACGCGCCTGCTTTACTCAAAAACGTTCTCTCGCACCAGCACTGTCTTCGCCATGGCGGGCTACTTTTACTCCACTGTGGGTTATCGCACGGTGCGTGAACATATCCAGCAGAGCAGTGGCTCTGATCTGTACCCATTCGTCAACGGCCGGGCCAAGAACCGCATCAACCTGAACCTGAACCAGCCTCTGGGTGGCTATGGCTCGGTGTATGTCAGCATGAGTAATACCAGCTACCGCGACCGTGCGGGCAGTGCGCAAAGTATGCAATTGGGCTACAGCGGCAACTTTCGCAACGTCAGCTACAGCATCTCAGCGTCGCGCACAAAAAATACCAACGCCTTGCGCAAGCCAGAAAACCAGCTGGCCGTATCAGTGAGCATTCCGCTGGGCTCGCGCTCGCAACAACGGGTATACAGCCAGATGACCCGTTCGAGCAACGGCAGCAACGCCGTACAGGCTGGGGCGTCGGGCTACCTGGACGATGACAGCCGGCTGTCTTACTTCGCGCAAGCGGGCTCGGCTGACAGCCAGCACTCGGGCAGCCTTGGCGTGCTGTGGGATGCACCTGCGGCCAAGCTGGCCGGCAACTACTCGCAATCTGGGTCATCGCGCCACGTTGATGCATCTGCCTCGGGCTCTGTGGTTGCGCATGCCGGTGGCATCACCTTCGGTCAGCCGGTGGGAGAAACCTTTGCGCTGGTGGAAGTGCCCGGTGTACAGGGAGTGAGCGTTAACGGAGCGGTCTCTCGCACGAACAAAGCGGGCTATGCCATTGAGAGTTATGTGCAGCCCTACCGCTACAACTCCATTGGTATCGACACGCTGACGCTGGGAACCGACGTGGATGTGCGTGAAACATCGCAGTACGTTGTGCCGCGGCGTGGTGCAGTGGTCAAGGCCAGCTTTGACGCATCCTCGGGCCGGCGTGTGCAGTTTGTTCTGGCCACCAGTGATGGCGAAAAACTGCCTTTCGGCGCCCGCGTGGAGGATGACGCGGGCAGCGTGCTGGCCGTGATTGACCACCAGTCCCGTGCCCTGGTATTTGGCATCAAGGATGACGGCTGGGTGACTGTGCGCTGGGGCGGAGGAACCTGTTTTGCCCCCTACACCTTGCCGGCCAAGGACAGTGCCCTGACCTATGACCAAGTAAACGTTACCTGCGGTGATGCGCAGGCTGAGCACGGAGCCACCCTGTGATTAAAAAACTTCTTCTCGCCGCCGCAATGGTGTTTATTGCCCTGAGCTCCAGCGCTCAAAACAGGAACCAATGCTATTGGTACGAGTGGCCGCATGCTGCACGCCCTGACACTGCATCGCGCACCACCAACTTTGTGTTCCTTCCAACGCAAGAGCTCAAGGTGGTTCCCGTTGGTCGATCTATGGGGAGTTTTCGGTTGGACTACACCTTCAGGGGCTTACCTAACGTTAAGTGCCCGGATTTAACGGTGCCAACAGTGAACACATCGTATTGGCTGGAGGGGGCCACACTGGAGTCAGGCTACAGCGATGTCTACAAAACGAATGTGCCCGGTGTAGGGTTCAGGCTCGCGGAGAAAGGCTATTTCACGGACACGGTGCCTTTCACCAGGAGTAGGAAAAATGCAGTGGCTCTTGCTTTTGAGATCAGTGATCTCTATGTGGAATTTATTCGTACGGCATATGAAATTAAAACTGGCAATGTCGATTTGAATTTCACGGTCTTTGCCAGATACCATGATTGGACAGCACTGACCTTTTATGCCAACAGCAGGGTTTTGCTGACCACCAAGGAGTACTTCACGGGTTGCGCGGGTGCCCAGACCATCACTTTCCCGCTGGGTAAGGTCAATGCGGCAGATTTGCCGCTGCGCAAAACACGTCGCTTAAATCTGGAGGTGGTATGTACCGGGTTGCCTGCCGGCTCCAAGTTGCCAGTCAAGGTTTATTTTGAGGGCAGTTTCAATGGTCCGGGCAGGCTCAGCCTTACGCCGGGCGGTGCAACAGGTGTTGAAATTGCCTTGAGCAGGGATGGCACGAAACTGCCCGGGAGTGCAGTTGATATGGATTGGATGCGCTCGGAGTCTGGCGGAGAGCGCTACAGACTGCCCATTGATGTGGGCTATGAGCGTATCGGTGATAGCACAGTCACGGTTGGCCAAGCCAATGGCACGATGAACTATGTGATTGACTACAACTGAGGCGAGGGGGCGGGGGGAGCACCTCAGGCCATGCAGGCATGGGGCGCTGCCTGTTCACGGTACCTTGTGAAGGTGGATGGTTCGCTGTTTGGGCCAGATACGCCAACCTTCCTGTCTTTGAATTGAAGCCAAGCCTAGGCCGGTAGAAAACCGCAATTTATCTTGAGCACGGGCACGGGTACGGGTACGGGTACGGGTACGGGTACGGGTACGGGTACGGGTACGGGTACGGGAGCAGGGGTTTGAAGGCCGTATGTGGATGGACGCACAGAGCGATGAAGCCCACCCTGTCTATCGAAGATGTACGGGGTGGACGGCAGGCGTGAAGCCACAGGCTGTGCAGCTGTACGACATGGCACAGCACCGGCACAGCTAAGGGCTGTGGGATTGGTTGTAATGCTGTTTTAATAGCTGCTAAGGCTTACTAGTCAAAGACTTTAGGTATAAAAGTATCTGAAGTCTTTGCTGCATAAGCGCTGGCAGCTCTTATTTTATGTGCTTAGAGCGTAGCTGTTGAAGCTGCTTGAGAGCGGCCAGAGCCGCATCAAGCAAAGGGTTGCAATCAACGCAGGGCGCAGCAACTGCTGCCGGAACGCGCACAACGCGCAGTGCGCACAGTGCGCGCGCTAGCAGCAAGGCTAGCGTCAACTGCGTAGCCAACACTCAGCGCAAGCAGTGATGAATGCACGGGCTTGCGCCTGAAGCGTGCAAGGCCTGCAAGTTGGTGGATTTGCACGCGCCGAGGTGGTTGGCAAATGTTAGCAAAGGTCATCAAGAGTCAATTGCCACCGGCAATCGAGTGCAACCTTTAGAGATGGAGTAACCTCTTAAAGCTTGGGCTCACTCACTCGGTACTGACACGCCTATTGAGGGAGTTGGTCAAAAAAAGTCTAATTCTCCCTGCCGCTTGATACAGCGGTACCTCTTAAAGGTTGCGATGGTCCCATGCGTAAGAAAGTCCTGATCGTTGATGATCATCCATTGATTTGCGAGGCCATTCGCCAGGCGCTGCTGGACATTGGCTTTGAGGCCGTAGGCGAGACTGCCGATGGCATTGATGCATTGCGCATGATTGAGTCGTTAAGGCCAGATATCGTTATTTTGGATATTGGCCTGGAGAAACTCGATGGGCTGACCGTGCTCAAGCGCATTACCCGAGAGAAACTTGACGTGCGGGTACTTGTGTTTACTTCGCAGTCAAAAGACAGCTATGCCACGCGGTGCCTGCAAGCTGGGGCAAGCGGTTTTGTCAGCAAGAGCGAGCCCATTGGAACGCTCACCAAGGCCATCAAGACGGTTGCTGATGGCTATTTTTTTTCCCAAAAGACGCCATGCCGCTGCTTGGCAGGGCCAATGCGACGGGCGATCTGGATAGTTTGACGGACAGGGAGCTGCAGATATTGAAGCTGCTGGCCGAAGGTTCCTCGAATGGAGAGATTGCTGCACGGCTGAGCTTGAGTAGCAAGACGATCAGCGGGCACAAGGTCAACATACAGTCCAAGCTGGGTGTGGCTTCTGTGATTGAGCTGGCCGACATTGCTCGGCGGCACCATCTGATTTGAGCGTTTGGTGGTGAAGCTCGTTCTACGTATCGCCCTGTGCTTGCTGCTGTGCAGCCGGCTTGGCTGGGCGAGCGAGCACGAGGTGACGCCGGTGCCCCGGCAAGCGCTCAACGAGTTGAAGGCCACCCTGTCCAAGCCAGAGCTGCAGTGGCTTGCGCACAAGCAATTGCTGGTAGTTGGTGTTCTCAACGATCCGTTGCCACCGTTTCGTATCTTCGTGCAAGGTCAGCGTCTGGAAGGTCTTGTGGCTGACTATGTATCGGCGTTGCAGCGCGAGCTGGGGGTGCCTGTTCAGGTGCGTGCCTTTGATACCCGTGGCGAGATGTATGCAGCACTGCGCGACGGACGGATTGACATGGTCAGCAATGTCAATGCCTTCATGGCGCAAAGCAATGGCTGGACGTTGAGTGCCCCCTATTCGCTTGCGCAGCTGGCACTATTTTCTGAGGGCGGAGACTTGCATGAATACAGCACGACGGACGGCAAGACCCGCATTGCAGTAGCCAGCGGCATGATGCTGGAGCTGTTTGAGAGCGTTGGCGGGCGTGGCCGTTTTCAGCAATATCCGTCGGCCTTGCTGGCGATGGCATCGGTGTTGAACGGTGACAACGATGTGTTTTTGGGCGACACAGTCTCTACCGAGTACCTGTCTAGCCAGCTATTTAGCAATCAGTTTGTGATTAACCAGAGCGCAAAGCTGCCTGAGGTGCAAGCCGGCTTTGGCATGTTGCCAGACAACACGGTGCTTGCAGGAATACTTCAGCGGGCGCTGGGTGGGCTGAACCGATGCCAGCTCATCAGTGCGCAACACCTTTGGGGAGGTACAGAAGATTGCAGTGGCAGTGAATTTCGTCATCGCCTCAGCCCCGCGGAGCTGGCTTGGCTGGAGCGCGATGAAACGGTGGAGTTGGTGGTCAGCGAGGATTTGGCACCTTTCGCTTTCTTCAACAGTCGCGGCCGTCTCAATGGGATTGCGTCAGATGTTTTAGACATCGTCCGGCGCAAGACCGGTATGCGCTTGAAGATTCGCCGCGTCAGCTCGCTCACAGAAGCGCACAGATTGCTCGATCACGGTCAGGCAACGCTGAGCATCCTGCCTGATACAGCTTCAGCGTCGCTGCCTTATCTGCGTACAGAGCCGCTGTTGACCACGCATTATTTGTTTGTGGAGCGCAAGGAATCGGTGCAAGGCCCGTTGGATGAAAAAAACGGGACAACAGTAGCTATCGCCAAAGGCTATGTCGACCCCGAGCAGTTCAAGAGCCGGTATCCGCATCTGGTCTTTAATGAAACCCAGACCATGGGGGAGGCGTTTAATCAGGTGCGTGATGGCCGCGTTGACAGAGCGCTTGCACCCGCCAACATGGTGCGCTATTACCTGTCCTACAAGTACGAAAACAGTTTGAAGGCGGGAGACGTTCTCAGTGGTTTTGACGCAGGTATTGTGTTCAGCGCGCCGCAGGGGCAGTCAGAATTAATCTCTATCTTCGATAAGGTGATGCTGGAGATTAAGCCCCGGGAGTCTCTGCAGATTATTGGCCGCTGGCGTGCTAATTCAGCCACCGATGACAAGTACTGGGAGGGCGTTGCATCCTACGTCTGGCGTATCTTTGAGGTGCTTGGTGTGCTGCTGCTGGTGGCAGGGGTGCTAATTGTTGCCCAGCGCAGGCGCATTCGCAGCAAACGCGAGGATTTGCAGCAGCGCCAGTTGTTGCTGGACGAGCTGCAGGTTGCCAAAGAGTCTGCAGACAAGGCCAGCAGCGCCAAGTCGGTGTTCTTGGCCACGATGAGCCATGAGATTCGGACCCCGCTCAACGCCATCATTGGTATGCTGGAGCTGGTGCTGACGCGCAAGGGTGATGCACAGCAGAACCATCAGTTTGCCCACATCGCTTATGAGTCAGCGATAAGCCTGCTTGCGCTGATTGGCGACATTCTGGATATCTCGCGTATTGAAGCGGGCAAGCTGACCCTGGAGCTAGAGCCGATACAGATGAAAGATCTGCTGGAGTCTGTGGGCAAGGTGTTCTCAGGCCTGGCTCGCCAAAAGCAATTGCGCCTTAGCTTGAGTATTGATGCACGTGCTGAACAGCAGGTGTGGGGCGATGCGGTAAAGCTCAAGCAGATCATCTCCAACCTGCTTGGCAATGCCATTAAATTTACGCAGCACGGAGGTGTGGATCTGCGCTGCTCGGTGGAAGTGGCTGGCGACGCTGAATTGCGTTTTAACATCAGCGTTATCGACACCGGGGTGGGCATTCCTGCGGCGCAGCTGGGCCAGATCTTCAAACCGTTCTATGTGGCCGATGGCGTGGTCAACGACCCCAATGCAGGCGCAGGCCTTGGTTTGGCGATCAGCCAATCACTGTGTTTACTGATGGGCAGCCAGTTGAAAGTGCAAAGCGAGGTGGGCAGCGGTACGCGTATTGATTTTTCGGTCAACCTGGCGCGAGTGATGAGCGATGCCGCCGCGCAAAGCACTGCTGAATCTTCGAAAAATACGGCAACGCAGCTCACGGTCTTGATTGTTGAGGACCATTTGCCAAGCCAGTATTTATTGGTGCAGCAGATCGCTTACCTGGGCCATCGCACGCTAACCGCCTGCAATGGGCTGGAAGGGCTTGCCGTCTGGAGCAAGCATGACATCGACATAGTGATTACCGACTGCAATATGCCCGAGATGGACGGCCTGGAGATGACCCGTGCCATTCGCCGCCTGGAGCAGGGACAGCCTATCAAGCCTTCTTTGATCATCGGTCTGACGGCAGATGCGCAACGCGAAGTGTTTCAGCGCTGTCTTTATGCGGGCATGAATCACGCACTGGCCAAGCCTGCCAATCTGGCTGCGCTCAACCGCCTCATTCCCAAGCTAGAGACGGGGCAGTCGCAGACTGTTGAGGCTTCGTTAATGACCAATGACATTCAGGCTGCAATGGCCAAGCGGGTCATCATCAGCAATCAAAGTGAAGGTGATGCCTTGCGCAGTGCGCTGGATGGGGGGGACATGGCTGCTGTCCAGCGCATTGGGCACAAGCTCAAGGGGACTGCTTACCTGCTCAATCACCAGGTGCTGCTGGAGCAATGCATGGAGCTTGAGGAGCTTGGTGCCGATGGATTTTCCAAAGCCCTGAGTGACGCGGTGCAGGTATTGCTTGAGACGTTGGAAGAAATTAACCGTTTGCTGAAAGCCAAATGAACTTTATGCCAAGAAGTTTCTTGGCGTTACTCAAGGCGTATCTTGGGTGGGGTGCAGACGTGTCTTTGACCGTCAAGAAACACATTCGGATACTCTTTCTGAATGACTTCAATAAGTGCTCCAGACATGCGGGCTACATGTCCCATTCAACAGTCGATCGGCATTGAGCCTTATCGAAGTGCGCCGGCAACCTTGTTTGGCTACACCCCGAATGTGCACGAGATTCTCAGAGGGCTGCGCTGCCATGAGTTTGTGGCTTACGTGCAGCCAAAGTTTGAACTGGATAGCAATGCGGTGCATTCTGTGGAGGTGCTTGCCCGCTGGGATCACCCTCAGCGCGGTCTGCTAGCGCCTGCAGCGTTCATCCCGTTGATGGCCTTTGAATCACTGCTTCTGGACGAGTTGATTTGCGATCTCCTGGATCAAGGTCTGGCTTGCCAGACCGAACTGCACAGCCAGGGACGAACGCTGGGGTTCTCCTTTAACCTCAGCCTGCTTCAGCTTGCCAATGACGTTTTGATTGGACGCCTGATCGCCCGGCTGGGGGAGCATACGCTGCCACTTTCTCTGGTGACTTTCGAGATCACCGAAGACGCGCCCTCTGTGGCGAGTGCAGCCTGTGCCCAGAACATGAGCCGGCTTCGCCGGATGGGTGTGCGCATGTCTTTGGATGATTACGGAACAGGTTATTCCTCGTTGCTGCGCCTGTGCCAGCTGTCCTTTGACGAACTCAAGTTGGCCAGTCAGGTGACCTGGCATGCTATTGAGAACAGGCAGTACCGCAGTGTGATTGGCAATACCGTGGCCTTGGCGCAAGAGCTGCGAATGCAATTGATCGTGGAGGGCATCGAGACGGAAGGCCAGCGGGTGTGGCTCAAGCAGATGGGCGTGCAGCTTGGGCAAGGCTATTTGCATTCCCGGCCCATGGCCGCAGACAGTTTTGGGAAGTGGCTGCAAGAGCACCACTGCGCAATTGCGACGCGAAGTTAATTCAATAGCTAGCCTGGGCTTTCGGGGGAGGGGGGGAGGAGGTGGGATTGATCAACAAAAAACTGAATGGGAATGCCGCAGAGAGGGAGGGGCTGCGGTTGTTGGAACAGTTCAACCCAGTTGCCAAGCGATATCGGGGATAGGCTTGGGTCACCTGCATTTGTGCAACGGCGTAGCTGCAAAATAAGCCTAATTAGGGGTAGCTTGCTTGCGCATTTGCAGAGGTGGTTTTCTGAATTTTAGAATTCCACGTATTGCGCTCTCCTGCACTGTGTGACACGCGCGTTATCACAGGCTTTGAGACAGATTTTTCAGCGCGCTAGGCATCTCTACAAAGACGTTGCCACGCTAGGCGCTCTTGCTATCCAGATCTTGCTATTCGAAGAGATGTGAATGCCATGGCGCTACACCGTGAAGCCATTTCCGTGCATTGGCAACCCTGATCGGCATTGAATATGGCCGGTGCTTCGCAACAGGCGATAAACTCTTGCGCCGCTAGCGCACAAAACTCCATATCTCATGGTGTTCGATCGCCGCTCGGCACGTTGAGTACGGCACCCATTGATCACTGCACACAAGCACGTCAGCTCTTTGGCATGCGCACATCAGCAGCGCTGGAAAGGGATCGGCAGACGATGGTTGTGGTCAATCATGAAGCGTTACTGAGCCATCCAGCTTTACTCGGCTCAGCTTGCCAAAAATCTTCTCCAACCTGACTGGTCTTGGTGTGAAGTTCTTGGAGATCCATCGAAGGTGTAGCGGGTGCAGATGCAACTTTAGATGCGTCAAGCACCCGTTCCTGCCAGCCATCTAACGGGGGTTCGAAGTGCTGGCTTCGCTTCGTAGCAGGGCGATTTCCATGTGCCACTTTGCGTATGACCTTGGCGTTGCAAGTAGTGCTGTGCTTGACCTGTGATTGGAGGTCATAGCTCCCTCCAAATCGGTCCTGTCTCAAGGCCGTTTTTGCGGAAAGAATCCACTTCGTTACTTATTCAAAAAACCGGAACCACTTCTTTTTGTCGGCATCCATGGCGTTGCTGTGCGTGTCATTTTGTGGAAAAAATAAATACACAAACCGCCAGAAAATGAGCGCTTCACTGGAAGAAACAAAATCTTCAGTTTCATTTATTACGCAACACCGATACATGCATCGTGTTGCATTTTTTTTGAACATTAAGTTCCAAATTTGGGACGATGGTATCAATAAAAAAGAATTGTGTCTTTTTTATGAGTCAATAAAGGTCAAAAAATGTGTGGACTGAAACAAGGCGTGAAAAATTTGTAGGACGTTTCCTAGAATTTGTATCTAGTCGTTTATCTAACGGCCTTCTCGTGTAGCGGACTAGCGCTTGTTGTGTCAGGCGCTGACTAAATCCCTCTTGTTTTATTGCGTTCTGTCTAGACGATCCTCTGCGCGGATTGCTTTGGGCAGGTGAAAGCTCCACATGCTGAATCTTAGGTCGCTTACGTTGGCTAAGCGTTTGTCCTTGTCTGCCCATCACATGCTTGCGCCGCTTCGGCGCCACATGGGAAGTTGGGCGCTGGTGCTGGGTTTGCTGCTTTCGGCGTTGTGGGGAGTGAGTGTTGCAGCAGGTAGTTCGCCCATGTCGGTGACGGACTATGCGGTGACGCCCGCGGAAATCGGTGTGGGAGGTACGAGTCGACTCAAAGCCACGCTGCGGTCTTCCAAAAATGTGAATCCTGTTTATGCCTTGCTGTCAGTTCCGCCGCATTTTTTGGTGCAAGGTGCACTGCCTGCTGGTTGCGTCAGCGGAGCCTATGACAGCTTGCAGGGAGATGCTCAACGCAAGCTGCCTTTGAAGACGGATCTGGTGGGCTCCAGCATGATGGTAGATCTGGCAGAAGTAGATCAGTCCACTTTCGTCTACTGCCAGCGCAGTGACTTGACGGAGAGTGTGTCGTGGCTGGTGGAGTTTGACGTAAAGGCCCAAAGCGTGGGGCATCGCCGCAGCTTTGCATTTGCGGCCTCGGGTGATCCGGTAGAGGGTGGCTGGGCTTCCGAATTCACGCAAAGCGAATTGACCGTGGTGCACGCGGTGGACCTGGGGGTGACCAAGACGGCCACGCCCAACCCCGTGAATTCAGGTGAAGAAGTGACCTACACCATCGCCGTCACCAACCACAGCACCGATGCTGCTGCGCCTGCTGTGACTTTGATTGACGATCTGCCTCCCTCGAATAGTTTCGAGGTGACTTCTCTACCGAGTGGCTGTAGCCCCAGTGGTACCAAAGCGACGTGTGAACTGGGTGCTTTGGCTGCCGGTGCCACCAAAACGATTGCAATCAAGGGCCGTGTATTGCAAAGCCGCGGCACCCAGACCAATAGTGTGACGGTCAAGCTGGGTGATGGCGTGACCTCGGTGCAAGAGGTGAATTTTGACAAAAACAGCCCTACGAGCCGCAATGAGCACTCGGTAACGGTGACGGTGACGCCGGTGATTAAGTTGGCGGCAACCAAGGCGATGACGGGCGCGGTGGGCGGCAAAATGGTTGCCGGCCAAAGCGTGACGATGGCTCTGGGTGCCAAGAATACGGGTGTGGTGACGGCAGACAATGTGATCGTCAGAGATACCGTGCCAGCGCACTTTACCGATGTGGCCACATCGGATGCCCGCTGCACGGTGGGCGCATACGACGCCGTTACTGGTACGCCAGTGAGCTGTACGGTAGGCACGCTGACCAAAGACCAGGATCGGACGGGTATTTTTCCGTTCACGATGAAAGCCAAGGAGACGATCACAGCGTTGACCGGCCGCAACACGGCTTCCGTTACCGCCACCCAACCTGCTGATGCAACGCTGCTTCCCCCGACGGATGCGGTGGTGGACTACACCATTCACCCGTCGCAGCCGGAACTCACGATCACCAAGAAAAAAGAAGCGTGGATTGACGGCAAGTGGCGCAGCGACATTCCCGCCACCTGGAACGACGAGCTGCAAAGCACCATTGTGGTGAAAAACAGTGCGAATGCCACCGCGGCGGTTTCCAAGCTGGACGCCTCCAACAACCCGCGTGTGATCACCGTGACCGAAACGCTGGGTTCGTATGAGCTGTACACGGGTTCTGTGGCAGGTAGCGGTTGGTCGTGTACCGACCCGGCAGGCGCCACGGTGTCGATGGATGTCACCTGTACCTACACCCTTGCAGCCGATCTGCCCATCGATACAGCATTGCCCCCTTTGGTGATTAAGAGCCGGGCCGTGGGAGCAGGCACGCAAAGCATCAAGAACACGGCCACGGTCAACCAGGTCGTGGCAGGTTTGGCGCCTGCGAAGGCCGAGGCCACTTTGAAAGGTGTGCCTGCCACTGCAGCGCTGGGTTTAGAAAAAACTGGGGTGTTGAATCGACCAGACCCCAACGACCCCACCAAGGACACGTTGACCTACACCTTGAAGGTGAAGAACGATGGCCCAGGAGCTGCTACCAACGTCAAGGTGGTGGACACCTTACCGATGTGGTTCAAGCCCAAAACAGGTGCGGCAACCACAGTGGCAGTTGATTTCTCGTCTGCACCCGCTGGAACGGCTTGCCCACGCCGAGCTGCCACCGATGCAGTCGTGGAGTGCACCTTGGGCGTGCTGCCCAATGAGGCCACAGCCACAATCACCATCACGGTGGGGCGACCCTTCGATGTCACACGGCTGACCAACACCTTTGGCGTGAGCTCGGTGGATACGCAGATTCCCGGGCAGGGTACGAACTCTCCCGATGGGGTGCCTGGATCGACCCCCACACCCTTGGCGGATGTGACGGTCAAGCAGGTGGTTCCGCCTGCTACACCCATGCAGGTAGGGGTGCCGGCTTCTTTTCGTACGGATTTCGCCAATTTGGGAGCCAATGCAGCAGAGAACGTGAAGGTGCGCCAACCGGTCGACCTGACGCTGATGGATGTGAAGAGCATGCGTCTCTCTCAGGGGAGTGCGGGAACTTGCTCTCTGGTGAGCAAGACGCCGCTGAGCGACAGCTATGTGGAATGCGTGATGTCGCGTCCTTTGGCTGCCAATGAAGAGCTGCAGATGTTCGTGGATTTGATGCCCAAGTTTGGCAATGCGTATGGCAACTTGGCCTTGGACAAGTCGTGCACGGTGACCACCCGCATGGCGCGTGCTGCCGTGGTGCGGGACCAATGTGCTGACTACCCGGTCAGCGCGACTATCACCACCACTACCCAGCAATCGGATGTCACGAACGACGCAGTGAATGCGACAGCTAAGGTCAAAAAAGAGAACGTGGACCTGGTGATCGGGATTGAGGACAACTACGCAAGCAAGCTGCAGGATCCATCGCCTTTGAATGGCCAAGTGGAATATGAGCTGACCGTGAGCAACAAAGGCCCGTCGGTAGCGACGAATGTCAGTTTCTATCTGAAAGCCATACCGCCTAACGAAGCCGGTTTCACCATGGAGAGTGTGTCGTTTCCTGCAGGGTTGACATGCACTGAGGTGACACCGACGGGCGGCACGTGGGGGTGGAAATGCACGCTGGCCGACGGTGGAGTACTGGAAGCCAATGGCAGCAAAAAATTCATTCTGCCTTTCAAAGTGGCGGCCACCGATATGGTGGCGGAAAGCTTGTCGGGCTTCAAGACCTATGCGCTGAGTGGCAAAGTGTTTTCCAGCGAAACCTTTGTGGGGGATGTCGAAGGCGGTATTGCATCGGACACGAACCAGAGCAATAACGAAACCACGCAGAAAACCGTGGTGGTGCCACGTGCAGTACTGACGGTGGAAAAGACGGTCAACCCCACATCGGTTGCTGTACATGAGCCGTTTGCCTACCAGATCAAGGTCAGCAACGCTGGGCCTTCGGCAGCCGCGAAGGTGGTGGTGAAAGACACGCTGGACAGCAACCTGGAATTGCAGCCAAGCCAGACAGTCACTAGCACGCTCAATGGCGTGTGTACTACAACGGGCCAAGTGGTGAGTTGTGAGGTTCCGCTGGTGAAGAAGGGGGAGTCGGTCACGGTCACCATTCCGGTGCGCGTCAAGCTGGGCTATAGCGGAACGTTGTTGAAGAACAAGGCGCAAGCGGGTCCGACTGTGGACAAGGAGGGTGTGCCCAGTTTCTTCCCCAAAGAGCCGGTGGAGTCGCCTGAAGTAAGCGTGCAAGTCAAGCCCGGCTCGTTGGCGGGGAAGGTGGTTGTGGCCCCCGATGGCACAGATTTGGGTGCCAATCCCAATGTGTCTTCTTGGCCCGGTGTGCCCAATCAGGACGTACTGATCGCTATCACGGGCAAGGACCAATGGGGCAATGAGGTGAACATCACCACGCCCAAAAAGAACAGTGATGGCAACTTCACTTTTGAGGGCCTGCCCCCATCAGGGCCTGGTGGCTATACCGTCACGCAAACCCAGCCTAGTGGTTATCTGGACTACAAAGATGTCACACCCAGTGGCACTGTGCCGACGACTTACGTGACGGCAGGCGCTACCGAATCTATCACCGGAGTGAGCGTGGTGGAAGGCAGCGAAACGGGAGGCCTTGTCTTTGCCGAAGTGAAGCCCGGAGCCATCAGTGGATTCACCTTTCTGGATGTGGATGGCAATAAATTCAAGTCGGCAGGCGACCCAGTCATTAACAGTGTTTTGTTGACGCTGTCCGGGATTGACTACACGGGAACCTCTGTTGCAACGGGTGTGACCCTGCTGAGCACTAATGGCGGTGCATACCAATTCGATAAATTGGCCCCGGGCACTTACACCGTGACCGTAACGCCGATTGCTTCTGCAAGCTATATTGGCGGATCAGTGGATGCTGTGTTGCAGCCCAATTCGGCAGATGTCTCCATTGCTGGGATCGCGCTGACCAGTGGCAGCGCCAAGACACTGAACAACTTCGGCTTCAAGAACAACGGCGCGGCGACGAACACCTTGCAAGGACGCGTATATGTCGACCTGAACCAGAACGGAAGCTGGGATGAAGGGGAGCCTGGGATTGCGGGTGTCAAAGTCACCTTGTCTGGATTGATCAAGGTAGACCCCAGTGATACCAATCCAGATCGCGATATCTGCAAGCGCATTTCTACCTCGTGCGAGGTCACTACAGACAGCCAGGGCAAGTATGTTTTCCCCAATCTGCTGGACAGCGACTCAGCGGGCTACACGGTAACCGAGCTGGCCTCCTCTGAGCCTCTGAAAATGTATGCAGATGGCCAGGAGCAGGCGAAGGACTCGTCCGCGATCGTCGGCGCAGACAGGTTCACTAAGGTGGTGCTGAATTCTGACAACCAGCACGGAAGTCTGGATTTTGCCGAGCAGCTGTTCTCCATCGCAGGTCGTGTGGAAGTGGTGAGCTTGAATGGCACAGCAAAAACCCCGTTGGCAGATGTGGTGCTGCGCATTGATGGCACCACCGCTGCTGGCACCGCACTGTGCACATCGGGCAGCTATGCAAACCCGGTGTCTCATCCCTGCGAGGTGAGGACGGACAACCAAGGAAACTATAAGTTCCCCGATGTGCCTGCAGGCACTTACCAAGTGACGGAAGTGCAGCCCCAGGGCTATGGAAATTTTGCGAACCAAGTGGGCACTGCGGGCGGTATGCCCAGTGATTTGCCCGATGGCTCGGCTTCGGTGATCGCAGATGTGCGGTTGCTGGCTACAGCCACGCAGGAAGACCAGATCAATGCGAAAAACTATGTTTTCCAAGAAGTGGGCAATGCACTGACCGGCTGGGTCTATATCGACACCGACAATAACGGCGATCGACTACCAACAGAGCCTGGTATTGGTGGTGTGACGATTACGATCACAGAAAAAACCACCAATAAGATTTACACCACAACCACCAAGCCGGATGGCTCCTACACCTTTACTGGTTTACCCAACGGTACGTACACGCTGACGGAAACCCAGCCTTCGGGTTATCTGGATGGCGCAGAAAAAGCAGGTGGCACGGGCGGCACAGTCGTGGGCATCGCCTGCGCTAGCGTCGGCTGCAACACCATTGACGACATCCGAATGGAAGGCGGCAAGACCTACGAGAACTACCTGTTTGGTGAAACGGGTGCCACCATCAGTGGCAAGGTTTACGAAGAAAAGATTGATCCGGGTACTGGCAACAGCACCATAGGCCCTGGCCTGGGAGGTGTGAAAGTCACCTTGGTCTCAAAGGCAGCGGATGCCGCAGCGTGGTGTGCAGCACGTGCTGACCAATGTGTGACCACGACCAAAGCAGATGGCAGCTACGCCTTCGAAGGCGTGCCGCCTGGTACCTATGAGGTGGTCAAGGATCAGAACCAACTGGCCACGTACTACACCGCAAAGGGCAAGAACTACACCGACGGTATCGAGACACAGGGCAAAGCCGGTGGCGAAGTGGAAAATCGTTACTTTGGTACGCAACCTGGCTACAACACGATTGGCAACATCGTGGTCACTCCGGAGAAAATCGCAGCCCACAGTGGCCAACTAGATGGTTACCTGTTTGGAGTGCGACAAGGTGGCAGCTCGCAAGGTTTGGTGCCACCGATTGTGAATGGCTATGTTTACATGGACCATGCCCACAATCGCGAGCGAGATCCTTTGAGCACAGAAGGTCAAGCCGGTTGGACGGTGGTGTTGAGCACCAGTACGGGTCAGGAAATTTGCACGGTGCAGACCAATGCGGATGGTTTTTATCAGTTCGACAATCTGCATTGCCCAGGCCATGAGGCGGGTTTGCCCACCTCGGACAGCCTCCCTGGTAATCCAACGTTCAATATTCATTTCAGCAAGAACGGCAACGTGTTGCCCAGTCTGGCATCGTCGGGCGATAAGGCCGGTATTGCCGGTGGTGGCCAAATTACGGACCTGGTGTTGCACGCGGCCGATGAAATCGTGGAGCAAAACCTGCCGCTTGACCCTGAAGGTGTGGTGTATGACGCGGTGACGCGCCAGCCTGTGCCGGGCGCTGTGGTTGGCATCACCTTTAATGGTGTAGGCGTGTTCGATCCCGCAGTGCATCTGGTGGGCGGCGCCACCTTCCAAAGCCAGACCACGGGTGTGGATGGCCGCTACAACTTCATTCTGCAAAACAACTACCCGACAGGCGAATATGTGCTGACCATCCAGTCGGTACCCCAGGCCTACTTGCCTGGTGCTTCGGTGATGATTCCGCCTTGCGTCAACGTGTTCAACTCTGCGCAATTGGCGCTGGGGCTGCCAGCGTTGATTCAGGGGCAGCGTGAAGCGCCGGGACAGTCGCAGGCGGCGCACGATCCGCTGGCGTGCCCGGTATCGAGTGCAGGTTTTGTTAACACACCGCCGTTTTCTGCGGGGCAGCAAACCACACAGTACTACCTGCGCTTCTTCATCACCAATGGTGGTTCAGCCGAAATTCTGAACAACCATATTCCGCTGGACCCTGTGCTGGTGGGTGGCGCGATCTTGGTGACCAAGACCACGCCCAAGGTGAATGTGGCCAAGGGTGACTTGGTGCCTTACAGCATCACCGCCACCAATATGAGTGGTGGTGCCTTGGCCAATGTGCGAGTGCGTGACATGCTGCCGCCCGGTTTCCGCTACCGCAAGGGATCGGCGACCTGGAACAAGCTGCCGGTGGAGCCCGAGGTCAATGGCCGTGAGCTGACCTGGCCGAACCAGAACTTCGCCATCAACGAGAAAAAGACCTATCAACTGCTGTTGATGGTAGGTGCTGGCGTGGGTGAAGGTGAGTATGTGAACCAGGCTTGGGCGATCAACAGCCAGGTGGGTGAGCGCATTTCCAACGTGGCGCAGGCGGTAGTGCGCGTGGTGCCAGACCCCACGTTTGACTGTTCTGACCTGATTGGCAAGGTGTTTGACGACAAGAACGCCAACGGCTACCAGGACCAGGGCGAACCCGGTATTCCCAATGTGCGCGTGGTGACAGCGCGTGGCCTGTTGGTGACGACCGATGCGGATGGCCGCTTCCACGTGGCGTGTGCCGCCATTCCGCAAGCGGACCGTGGCAGCAATTTTGTGATGAAGCTCGACGAGCGCACCTTGCCTTCTGGCTATCGCGTCACCACTGAAAATCCGCGTGATGTACGGGTCACCCGCGGCAAGATGGTGAAGTTGAACTTTGGAGCGACGGTGCACAAAGTGTTGCGTTTGGAGGTGGATGCCCGTGCATTTGCTCCAGATAGCCATCAACTGTCTACGCAGTGGAATGCCCAATTGGAGAAGCTGTTGCAACAGCTGGCAGAGCGCCCCACGGTGCTACGCATTGCCTACCGCATGACGGACGAATCCAAGAATGTGGCGCAGCAACGCTTGAAGACGCTGACACAGCGCATTCAAGACGGCTATACCCAGCAGGCTGCGCAGCGCAAAGACAAGAATCAAGAGGACGACACCCCACCACTGGTGATTGAAACGGAGTCCTTCGTACACAACAACCAGGGTCAGGGAGCGCGGTAATGAAATCGTTGATGCAAAACGGGTGCACGCCAGTGCGCCCTGAATGGACGCGTTCGGCTGTGGCTGGCGCAGTGGTGCTTGCGCTGTTTGGCAGCGTGAATAGCTGGGGTGCCCAAGCGCAGTCTGACACCGAGCAAGGCAAGCGTGTAGATAACGCACGCCAAGTGCGGGTGGCGACACCGCCACCGGCTGAATGGGAGCCGCAAGGCTTTGCGTATGAGCTGCCTTCGGGCGTCACGCGCAGTGATGCCCAGGCCATGCGTGCTGCCAGGGCCCATGTGCCGCAAACACCAGCGCAGCAGGCGGTTGCTTTGTCGGAGAGTGGTGAGTCAGGTGCCTTGTTTGAGTCGGGTTATGCCGATTTGACGCCGGGAGCCGTGACAGCGCTGGATGCGGTGGTGGCGCAGCTGCAAGACAAACGCAACATCCGCATTGCGGTGGTGGGACATACCGACAGTCAGCGCTTGTCAGCACGCGCCAAGCGCCGATTTGTGGACAACCAAGGCCTGTCAGAAGCGCGGGCTTTGGCTGTTGCCAACTTTTTGCGCAAAGGCCTGAATCTGCCTGCCCAAGTTGTGGCAATGGATGGCAAGGGGCAGATGCAGCCTGTGGCGAGCAATGCCAATGCGCAAGGCATGGCCCAAAACCGTCGTGTGGAAATTGCCATGTGGTGGGACAGCGAGCCTGTGGCCGCTCCTGCGCAGCCTGTGCCTGCCGACGAGTGTGCGGTTGTACAAAGCACCGAAGACTTGCCGTTTCGCGTGACCGTGGATGGAGCCGACATATCGGGTTCAGCCATCAATGAGGCCGACCGCCAGCGTTGCGTGGATGTGGCGCTGGAGCGCGCTGACATTCAGATCAAGTACGACGACTTGGCCGCAAAGCCGGCGCTCAATGTGTGGGCGGCCACTGATTTAACGCTGCGGGGTGAGCAAGCGCAGTTCCGAGGATGGAGCAACTACGCAAGCTGGATTGCCAAGTCGGAAGTGCGCATCTTTCGCAAGGGTGAGCCCACTGACGGCAAGCCCTTGGCGGTGCTGCCGCTGCAGTGGGAGGCGCCCACTGCGTGGTCGGTGCCGGTGGACGGGCATGACGAGTACATGTATGTGCTGCGTGTGTACGACCACCAAGGCCGTTTCGATGAAACTGCGACCAAGTCGCTGAATATCGCCACGCGTGCCCGCCCGCTCAATGACTTGGACAAGCCCAGCCGCGAAGCGCTGGTGGGCTGGGGCGAGAATGCGCTGCTGGTCAGCAATATTCCCGTGCGCGGTGGCACTATCACCGTCAGCGGTACACAGATCAAGCAGGGCGAAACCGTGACGGTGCTGGGCCAGCAGATTCCGGTGGATGACAAGGGGCGCTTTGTGGCGCGCCAGATTCTGTCCTCCGGACCACATAGCGTGGATGTCAGTGTGACTGGCACCGATGGCCGCACGGCCACGTTCCGCCGCAATGTATCTATCCCGGACAGCGACTGGTTCTATGTCGCTGTGGGCGATTTAACGGTGGGAAAAAACCAGGCCACTGGCCCGGCGCAACTGGTTACTAACGACCTGCAGCACTACCGCAATGAAACCTATGTGGATGGGCGCGGGGCTTTCTACCTGAAGGGCAAGATCAAGGGTGACTGGCTGTTGACAGCGGCAGCCGATACGCGTGAGCAACCGCTGAAAGACCTCTTTCATAACTTCAGCGAAAAAGACCCGCGCTACCTGCTGCGCCGCATCGATCCTGATGTGTACTACCCCGTCTATGGGGACGACAGCACCACGGTGGACGACGCCCCAACACAGGGCAAGTTCTTTGTGCGTCTGGATAAGGGCGATTCCCAGGTCATGTGGGGTAACTTCCAAACCTCGTGGAGTGGCTCAGAGCTGATCCAGTATTCGCGCGGTCTGTACGGCGCGCGCGCCAAGCTGCGCTCGGACGAGGCAACCTCGTTTGGAGAGCGTCGCACCGGGCTGGATGCCTTCGCGGCCGACCCCGGAACCATGGGTGCCCGCGAAGAATTTCGTGGTACCGGCGGCTCGCTGTATTACATGCGCCATCAGGATGTGACCGTTGGCTCCGAGCGTGTGTGGGTCGAAGTGCGCGACCGTGATTCGGGCATGGTGATTGAGCGCCGCCAACTGGCTGCAGGTCAGGACTACGAGGTCAATTACCTGCAGGGGCGCATCATGCTGAGCGCGCCGTTGCCATCGACCGCATCGGGTGGCGGCCTGATCTACACCAGCTCGCTGTCGGGAAATCCGCTGCATCTGGTGGTGACCTATGAATACGTGCCGGGTGTCAGCGCAGTGGATTCCATGGCCTACGGTGGCCGTGTCAGCCACTGGATGAACGACTACCTGCGCGTGGGACTGACCGGTTACCGCCAGGGCGAGAAGGAATACCGCCAGACCTTGCAGGGGCTGGATGCCACCGTGCGCCTTGCCGCTGGTACCCAAGTGAAGGCCGAAGTGGCACGCTCCAGCGGTGTGAGTGATATCAGTACCACCTCATCGGTGGATGGCGGTTATGGCTTCAACGCTATTAACGGCGCCAGCCCCAACGAGGCCAAGGCCTACCGTGTGGAAGCCACGCTGGATTTGGCCGAGGTGACCGACAGCCACAAGGGCACGCTCAGCGCCTATGTGCAGGACAAGGACAAAGGCTATTCCGCACCCGGCCAGATTGCCTACAACGGCGAGGCTATTCGCCAGGTGGGCGTGAAGGCACAGGTGCCACTGACCGAGCGCACCACGGTGCAGGCTAAGGCCGATGACCGCACAGGTGACTACCAGACCTCAAGCAACGTTGAAGTGGGTCTGCGCCATCAATGGGATGAGCAGTGGAGCACGACTGCGGCCGTGCGTCACGATAAACGCGAGATGACGGTGGCCAACGCCAGCCCGACGCTGTCGCAAAACGGTACACGCACCGACTTGCAACTGCGCGCAGATTACGTGCCGCTGAAAGACGGTGGCAAACCCGGGGAGAAAGAGGATTGGTCGCTCTATGGCTTTGTGCAAGGCACGCTGGAGCGTAGTGAAGAGCGTGACGCGAACAACCGCGCTGGTGTTGGTGGCCAACTGCGTCTGAATGACCGCTGGGCACTGAATGCCGAGGCTTCGGGTGGCAACTTGGGTGCGGGCGGCATGCTGGGTGCGGACTACCGCATCAGCGATCGCAGCAATGCGTATCTGAACTACCGTCTGGAAAGTGAAAACCCCGACACCAATTACCGTGGCCGCTACGGCAGCTGGGTGACTGGCAGCAACTATCGCTTGAACGACACCACCCGCCTGTTTGGTGAAGTGCGCACCACTGACGGAGCAGGCTCGCAAAGTCTGGTGCAGGCTTTTGGTGTGGATCTAGCCCCCAATGATCGCTGGAACTTTGGTACCAAGATGGAGTTCGGCACCATCAGCGACGCGCTGGGTGGCGACTATGACCGCAAGGCAGTGGGTTTTTCGACCAGCTACAAGTTTGACGGTGTGAAGTACGCAGGTGCCGTCGAACTGCGCCGCGACAAGAATACCAACGGCCAGAAGCGAGACACTTGGTTGATGCGCAACAGCTATGGTCAGCAACTGACACCAGCGTGGCGTTTGCTGGGCAAGTTCAATATTTCGCGCAGCAGCAACTCAGAGGGGGCGTTCTACGACGGCAACTTCCACGAAGCGGTGATTGGCGCGGCCTACCGTCCGGTGGACAACGATCGCTGGAATACGTTGGTCAAGCTGACCAGCTACAACAACGTGCCAACGGCTGGACAGCTCGACAGCAATGGTCAAGTGGCCGACTATGCACAAAAGAGCCAAATTTTCGCGGTGGACACCATCTGGGACGTCAAACCCTGGGTTTCGCTGGGCTTCAAGTACGGTCTGCGCGTGGGCAAACTGCGCATGAACAAGGTGGATGGCCCCTGGTTCTCCAGCCGCGCTGATTTGGTGGTGCTGCGTGCTGACTGGCACTGGGTGCATGAATGGGACATCGTGACCGAGGTGCGCAATCTGCGGGCCAAGGAAGCGCAAGATGCTCGCGCGGGTGCACTGGTCGCTGTCTACAAGCATGTGGGCAAGCATGTGAAGGCGGGCGTGGGCTACAACTTCACCAACTATTCGGACGACTTGACCGATCTTTCCTACCGCAGCCGTGGCTGGTTCATCAATGTGCTGAGTACGTTCTGAGTTGGCGCCTCTGCGCGCTGCTTCTTGAATCAAGTAAAAAGCCTTCCCGTTAAGGCGGGAAGGCTTTTTTTATGCGCCAAATAAAAACGATAAAGGGTGAATGCTCCAGTTTGGACGTTTGCAGGACAAGAGCGTTGAATGGGTCTCCTGATGGGGCGGCCAAAGGGTTAAGCGATGCAGGGTTGCACTCCTGTCGTCCAGTGGTTTTGAACTGCCCTCAGATATACAGAGGCTCGTCTTGCATGGCTTGCAGCTGCTCTTGAAGCGTGGCGGTTTGTTCGAGCCAATATGCTTCCGTTCCAAACCAAGGAAATGCGCGCGGGAAAGCGGGATCGCTCCAGCGCTGGGCCAGCCATGCGCTGTAGTGAATCAGGCGCAGTGTGCGAAGTGGCTCAATCAGTGCCAGCTCTCGCCGGTCAAATGCACGCATTTGTTCATAACCTTCTACCAAGGTTGAAAGTTGCTGGCTGCGCTGCATGCGATCGCCTGACAGCAGCATCCACAGGTCCTGCACGGCAGGGCCCATGCGAGCATCGTCCAAGTCCACAAAATGCGGGCCACCTCGGCCATCCTCATTTACGGGTGACCACAGAATGTTGCCCGGATGGCAGTCGCCATGCAGGCGAATGCTGCGGTAGGGTGTCGATTGCAGCGTGTGTGCAGCCTGTGCAAGCGCGGCCTCGCATGCCGGTTGCCAGCGCTGGCGCACATGAGATGGCATGTCTGCATGCTGCAAAAGCCATTGCATGGGCTGCAGCCCCATGGTTTGCACGTCCAGCGGCGGGCGGGAGGTGAAACTTGTTTTCTCGCCAATCACATGCAAGCGGGCCAGAAAGCGGCCAATCCACTCCAGCGTGTCCCAGTCTTCCAGCTCGGGTGTTCGTCCACCGCGCCAAGGGCTGATGCTGAAAGCAAAACCCGCGTGGTGGTGCAGCAGGGCTCCTTGCAATTGCAGGGGGGCGATCACCGGCACTTCGGCCTGTTGCAGCTCTTTGGAAAACGCATGTTCTTCCTGGATCTGTGCGTCACTCCAGCGGCCAGGTCGATAGAACTTGGCGACCACTTTGTCGCAACCATCTACAGGCTGATCTAAACAAGCCTGATACACACGGTTTTCGTACGAGCCAAGCGCCTGCAAACGACCATCGGGCCATAAGCCTGTAGCGTTGAGCGCGTCCAGCACGCAGTCGGGCGTCAGGGCGTCGTAGGGGTGAGAAGCGTCGGCAGTTTGGGTGTGGCTCATACGATCAGATTGTCGTGCGCTGCGAGTGCTGGACAAGGCCAGTACGTTTCAATCTGTATGCCAGCGTCAGGTGATTGGCCTGCTGGAGATCTTGTGTAGGCATTCAACAATGGCTCAATATGAAGATCAAGTGTGCTGTAAGTGCAGCTGCACCTGCGTATGTTGCTCTTGAAAGTTGGCGTTTTCTCGTGATTGCTCAGCGGGCGTTACCTGCACTGTGGGTGGGGCGTATCTGATACGCGCAGCGCTGACCACCTTCCAGAAGGTATTCACCGCGCTCTACCGTTGCCAAGTTGCCCATGACTTCCTGGAAGAGGCATTGTTCTGATCTGCAAAATCCACGGCAGCTCTGGGCTGCTGCACAGATAGGGCAGTGGTTCTCCACCAGAAGCCACCCTTCGCCATGCGGCTCCACATGGGCCATGTAGCCCTCAAGGGTGCGAATTTTGGCCAGCTGTTGTAGCCGTTGCGGCACATCTTGCGCCGTGCATGCCTGGGCGTAGCGTGCTCGGGCGTCGACTTCTCTATCTGTAATCAGTTCATCCAATCCGCGCTCGCCAAACAGTTTTCGGATGGAGCCAATGAGCTGCACGGTCAGCTGGGCATGTGCATCGGGAAAGTAACGCTGCCCGGCTGGCGTCAAAGTCCATAACTGGCGGGGACGCCCGGCCCCCTTCGGGGGCTGCATTGTGCCCTGTACCAACTCTTGCTCTACCAGCTTGTTGATCTGCTGTCGCGCTGCTTCCGGAGTCATTTGCAGCGCCTTTGCCAAGGCGCTGGTGCTGACAGGAGCCAAGCGCTTGATCGTTTCGAGCATGCGCAAAGCAGACGGTGCATCAGAAGAGGTGGCGTGTGATGGCATTTATTTATGCAAGTTATTGCTTTGTTTATTTGGGGTTTGCTCTTTTATCAAAGAGAATACTTGCATTATTCTGGTGCAAAAGAAACATATGACAAGCATGACATCCAAAGAGCCCACCATTGCTGTGGCAGACGCTCCATCTGGCAGCTGGGGCACATTGCTGGGGCGAGCACACGGGTTGACGGCGCTGGCACTGACCGGAGCCGTCGCAATGCACGCGATCAATGTGCATATTGTGACCACAGTCCTGCCCTCGGTCGTGCAAGAGATTGGTGGTCTGCAGTGGTATGCATGGAGCACAACGCTGTTTGTCGTGGGCTCGATCATCGGCGCTGCGCTGTCTGTGAAACTGATGGCTTGCAGTACGGCCAGAGGCGCGATGGTGGGGGCTTTGCTGGTGTTTGCGCTGGGTACTTTGGTCTGCGCCAGCGCAGCCAACATGCCTGCCATGTTGCTGGGGCGCACGGTGCAAGGGCTAGGTGGTGGTGTTGTAGGGGCCTTGAGCTATACCTTGATTCGCATGGTGTTTCCGCCACATTTGTGGCCGCGAGCTATTGCACTGGTCTCGGGAATGTGGGGTATTGCAACCTTGAGCGGGCCTGCTGTGGGGGGATTGTTTGCGCAGTCCGGCCACTGGCGCTGGGCTTTTTGGGCCTTGCTGCCCCTGCTGGCGGCACAGATGCTTTTGGTGTTTCGGCAGTTGAGCCCTGAGCGCATGCTGCAGCCCGTCAGCGTGACTGGCAGCGGTATTGCGACGCGGCAGATTGTTTTCCTGGCGCTGTCTGTCTTGTTGATTGCAACGGCCAGCGTGGTGACGGGTTCGGTGCTGCAATGGCTGTGTGTTTTGGCTGGCTTGCTGGTGGGTGGCTTGGCGCTGGCCAGTGAGCGTAATGCCGCAGCACGTTTGCTGCCACGAGGAGGTACGTCCCTAAAGCACCCGCTGGGCATGCTCTATGCCGTGGTGGCCCTGCTTTTGATGGGGACGATGACCGAGATTTTTGTCCCTTATTTTCTGCAACATCTGCATGGGCTTCAGCCTTTGACCGCGGGCTATGTCACGGCGTTGCTGGCAGGCGGGTGGTCATTGGCTTCCGTGTTGTTCTCTGGCAAAACAGGGGCAGTGGTGCACAGACTTATGGTCGCTGGGCCTGCTCTAGGTACTGCGGGTTTGGTGGTGCTTGCAATGGCCATACCTTCCCAGGGCGTGTGGGCACTGAGCATCTGCGCAGTGGCGTTGGCGGCCATTGGCTTGGGTGTAGGCATGGCCTGGCCCCATGTGCTCAATGCCATCATGCACAGCGCTGACAAGGACGATGCAGACGTGGCCGCCTCTGCCATCACTACGGTGCAGCTGTATGGCATGGCCGTAGGGGCAGCTTTGGTGGGCTTGGTGGCCAATGCCATGGGGGTGTCTACCCAGACGGAGCCGGGTGCGTTGGGCTATGGCGCAATGTGGCTTTTCGGCTTGTTTGCACTGTTTCCTGCGATGGGCGTTTTCTACATGTGGCGCTTCTTGAAAGCCTCGCACAGATCGGTGTGACGCAAGCGCCGGGTTGCGTGTATGGAGCGTTGGAGCTGCACCCGAGCGAACCACATGCAGCTGGTTCTAGCTCGTGCATGAGCGTAGATTGTGGCCAATGACACATAGCCAAAGGCATCAGCGTGCTTTGCGTGGTGCCCAAGAGTCAAAGTCACTGGAACCTGTGGTGGTCAAGTGTGCTGCCAGCTACTGATTTGATTTGATTTGAATTGAATTTGAAGTGCTGCTTGACCTTCTCACGGTGGTAAGCCTTAGTCTGCTGCTACTACATTTTTCAAGGAGTTTTCTGATGCAATTTCAAATCAACAGCATGACTTGCGGTGGCTGTGCAGGCAAAGTAACAAAAGTGATTCATTCGATCGATGCCGATGCCAAGGTGACCATCGATATACCTGCGCACCTGGTGCAAGTTCAGACATCTGCTTCGCAAGACGCAGTAGCAGCGGCCCTGACAGAGGCCGGTTATCCGCCAGCAGTGGCCTGAAAGACATAGCCCGTCTGCGTGTGAGCGCAGACGGGCTATGTGGAAAAAAATAATGGCGCTATCTTGCGCCATTTTTGTATCCAGAACACCTTGCCGAGTGTCTAGTCGTTCGCGCGTTAGAGGTGCGCGCTGCATGCGTAAATTTGAGGCCCAGCCTCACTATCTTTTTAATGCCGCAGAGCGGATACAGAGCGCTGTTTTTTTGCCGAATCTGCCTGCATATTTTCTGGCTTTTCAAGGCCTGCAAGGATGGGGCAATCTGGTCGATCGTCCCCTGCACAGCAAGCGGTCAAGGCCTGCAAGGTGTCGGCCATCTGGCGCAGGTCTTCGATGCGGCGATGAAGATCGTCAATGTGCTGCTGCGCCACGCGCTTGACGTCAGCGCTCTTGCGCGAACGGTCGCGCCACAATCCCAGCAGGTCATGGATTTCTGCGACAGCAAACCCCAGGTCCCGGGCTCTGCGGATGAAGCGCAGCATATGAATATCGGATTCAGTGTAAGCACGGTAACCTGAGTCCGTGCGGCTGGCTGCTGGGATCAGGCCCACAGATTCGTAGTAACGAATCATCTTGGCCGAAACTCCGCAAGCCTTGGCGGCTTGACCAATATTCATAAGTACTCCTTGGCTGTCTGATCAAGCCTGGGCATCAGCGCTTTGCGGTGCCTTGAACCCACGCAGGCGCAAGGCATTGCCCAGAACAAAGACGCTGGATAAAGCCATGGCACCTGCCGCAAATATGGGTGACAGCAATACGCCATAGGCGGGGTAGAGGACGCCAGCGGCCACGGGAATCAACAGGGTGTTGTAAGCAAACGCCCAGAAGAGATTCTGGTGAATATTTCCAATCGTGGCTTTTGACAGGGCAATGGCGTTGGGGACGCCTTGCAGGCTGCCGGACATCAATACGACGTCAGCGGCCTCTATGGCCACATCTGTGCCCGTTCCAATCGCCAGGCCCACATCAGCAACCGCCAGTGCTGGGGCATCGTTGATGCCGTCACCGACAAACGCTACATGACCATGTGCCTGCTTCAGGCGCTCGATGGTCTGAACTTTGCCCTCGGGCATCACCTCGGCCACCACCTCGTCAATACCGAGCTTGGCGGCAATAGCTTGCGCGGTGCGCTGGTTGTCGCCGGTGATCATGATGACCTTGAGGCCCAGTGCGTGCAGTGCAGCAATGGCATCTGGCGTACTCGCTTTGATGGGGTCTGCAACGGCAACCACTGCAGCCAGCTTGCCATCCACCGCAACATACAGGGGGGATTTGCCTTCTGCAGCCAAACGTTGTGCGGTGCTGTCAAACACGGTGACGTCCAAGCCCAGTGAACGCATGTAGCGGTCGGCGCCCACTTCAACGCGCTGGCCGTCAGCGATGGCGTGCACGCCCATGCCCGTGATGGATTCAAAGTCAGTCAGCTTGGGCAGCGTAAGGCCCTCTTGCTGCGCCGCCTCTACGATGGCGCGGGCGATGGGGTGCTCCGAGCGAGACTCCACAGCCGCCATGAGCGCCAGCACTTGTGCGCGCTCAAAGCCTTGCAGCACTTCCAGATCGGTCAATGCGGGGCGCCCTTCGGTCAGTGTGCCGGTCTTGTCAACGGCAATCGCCTTGGCGTTCTTGAGCAGCTGCAAGGCTTCGCCTTTGCGAAACAAGATGCCCAGCTCTGCGCCGCGCCCAGTGCCCACCATGATGGAGGTCGGGGTAGCCAGCCCCATGGCGCATGGGCAGGCAATGATCAGAACCGCCACAGCGTTGACCAGTGCGAAGCTCAGCGCCGGGGATGGGCCAAACACCAGCCATACGAGAAACGTCAGCAAAGCTGCGCCGATGACCGCTGGCACAAACCATAAAGTGACTTTGTCCACCACCGCCTGAATAGGCAGCTTGGCCCCCTGGGCTTGCTCGACCAGACGGATGATCTGGGCCAGCACGGTATGCCCGCCGACAGCGGTTGCCTGCATGGTGAAGGCACCTTTTTGGTTGACGGTGCCGCCGACCAGCGAACTGCTGGGGATTTTCTCGACAGGAACAGGCTCGCCGGTAATCATGGACTCGTCCACATAGCTTCGGCCTTCCAGCACAGTGCCGTCCACAGGTACACGTTCGCCGGGGCGCACTTCGACTGTGTCGCCAGTCACCACTTCTGCCAGCGCAATGTCCATGCGCTGACCATTGCGGATGACGTGCGCTGTCTTGGCCTGCAGCCCGACCAGCCTCTGGATGGCTTGCGAGGTACGCCCTTTGGCGCGAGCTTCCAGAAAACGACCCAGCAATATCAGGGCCACAATGACCGCTGCCGCCTCATAGTAGACATTGACGGTGCCTGCGGGCAGCAGGTGGGGCAGGAACGTTGCCACGACCGAATACATATACGCAGCCAAAGTGCCAACGGCCACCAGGGAGTTCATATCCGGGGCGGCCCGCAGCAGGGCGGGAATGCCCTTGAGATAAAACCGGCGACCGGGGATCAGCAGCACGAGGGTGGTCAACGCAAACTGCAAATACCAGCTCGCTTGCATGCCCAAAGAGGTCATGACCCAATGGTGCATGGCCGGGATCATGTGGGAGCCCATTTCCAGCACAAAGACCGGCAGCGCCAGCACCGTGGCAATCAGCAGGTCGCGTTGCAGGGCTGCGCGCTCTGCATCTTTCTGCGCAGTGGCAGCCTCATCGGTATTTTGTGCAAAGGCGTCGATGGCCCGGCCCGGATAGCCGGCCTTTTCGAGCGCGGCCAGCAGATGCTCTACTGGCGCCACGCCGCGCACCGTTGCCCGCTCGGTTGCCAGATTCACGCTGGCTTCAGAGACACCGGGGACTGCCTTGAGGGCCCGTTCGACGCGCCCCACGCAGGAGGCGCAGGTCATGCCCTCGATGGCCAGCTCTGTGGTGCGGGTGGGTACTTCGTAGCCAGCTTTTTCGATGGTGTGAACGACAGCCATGATGTCCAGACCGCTATTCGATGCAAGATGAACCCGCTCGGTGGCTAAGTTGACAGACACCTGGTCAATACCGCTGAGTTTGCGCAGTGCCGATTCAACCCTGCCGACACAGCTGGCACAGCTCATGCCTTCGACAGGCAGACTGATCTCTGCGGCACGGGACAGGCTTTGATTTTGACTTGGCTGGTTCATGTTCTTTACTCATGCTCATTGCAATGGTGCGTAGCGTAAAGGTTGACATCATTGGAAGGTCAAGCGCAGGGGGTGAAAAATAACCTTCCTTCCTTCCTTCCTTCCTTCTTTTTTTCTTTTTTTCTAGTCTGTCTGGCATGGCATGGGCGGCAGAGCTGGCAGCGTGCAGCAGCCACAACCAGTGCCTGACAACTTTTTGCCAGCACGGGTACGCCAAAAATCACAAAAACACATGCTGTGGAGCCTGGGTACAGGCTTTGCGGTTGCCGGTCAGCAAGCCGGTCTTGGTGCCTGCAGGAGGTGCGTGGTCATGACTTTACGGTACATGCGGGCATGGGCCTCGTTTTTAAAGACACAGGTGCCTGGGATGCTTTATGGCAACCATGGGCCGATCAGTGCTGCCGTGCCAAGCCCGCCTGCACCGGCTGCGCAGGCCATGGCATAAGGCTGCTCTGCAGTGGCTGCGTGGCTCCAGCTCGAGAGGGCACGCACAAACGCGATGGCTGCAGATGCGCCAATGGGGTGGCCGCGCGCCAGGCCGCCGCCTGCGGGGTTGAGCTGCTCGCTGCGCAGTCCCAGCGCACGGGCAAAGAGCAAGCCTTGAACGGCAAAAGCATCGTGCAGTTCGACATTGCTCAATGCCTGCGCACTCAGTGCGTGGCGCTGCAGCAAGTGCTGAGCGGCGATATGTGCGCACAGAAGTGGTGCTTCAGGGGCTGCACCCAGGTTGCTGGCACCTAGCCATGCCGCTTTGGGCTGCAAGTTCCAGCGTTTACAGGCCTGCGGGCTGGCCAGCAACACCAGTGCTGCGCCATCTGCCTGTGCAGAAATGGCCACAGCCTGCAAGCTGCAATCAATGCGGGCTGCTGAGTGGATGCCTCGCACCACAGGCATGCGTGCTACGCGCTGTGCTTGCAATGAACGGGGATAAACGTCTTGCGTGATGCCGGAAATGGGGACGATCTCTTGCACCAGCTGCGCCGCGTGGGATATGGCACGTTCGTGGCTGGCAATGGCATAGCGGTTTTGTTCAGCGCGGCTGATCTGCATGCGCTGGGCCACGGCCGCTGCGGCATCGAGCATGTCGGGGTCACGCTCGGGCCACGGGCTGAAAGCGGGTTGCAGGTAGGCCTGCGCAGGCTGGCCCGAGTGCAACGGGCGGTGCATGCGCAGCGGTGCGCGGCTCCACGCTTCGACACCGCCAGCGATGACGATGTCTGCATGACCCAGTGCCAGCCAGCCACAGGCCAGCGTGATGGCGTCCAGGCCCGAGCAGCACTGGGTGTCCACCGTGACGGCAGGTACCGATTGCGGCAATCCTGCGGCCAGCGCCAGCAGCCTTGCGGGGTTGCCGCCTGCGGCCAGGGCATTGCCAATGACCACGCCATCGACGGCATGCGCTGGCACGCCACTTTGCTGCAGCAAATGCTGCAGCACAGGCGCTGCCAAGGCATGGGGCGACAGTGCTTTGAAGGCCCCGTTGACAGGCACCACCGGCGTGCGCGCGCAGCCCACAATGGGCCATGCGGTGGTGGCTGGATTTATCGCCATGGCTGTAAGTGGGGTGAAGGGCGACCTTGGTGGGCTGCCTGCAGGGTGCGCAGCAATGTCTCATGGTCTGTCTTGCCGCTGCGTGTCAGGGGCCACGGGCCTTGCCACACCCACCACCGCCGGGGTGCTTTGTAGGCGTCCAGGGCGCTGCGGCACCATTGCACCAGCGCCAGAGCGCCCGGCAGAGGTTCAGCGGTTGCAGCGTCAGGAGTGCCCCACTGCAATACGGCGTGCACTTGCGTGCCGCGCAAAGTATCGGGTAAGGCCTGTACGCTGGCGTGGGCCACGTCAGGGTGGCTGAGCAGGTGTTGCTCCACCTCTTCGGGGAACAGGTTTTTCCCCTTGGTGACCAGCATCCGGTTTTCGCGCCCATACAGGTGCAACTGCCCGTTTGCGTCGATACGGCCCATGTCTCTGACGGACAGCCAAGGCCCTGATTGCTGTGCGGCAGAGCCGTCAGCAGCATGCACATAGTCCATAAACTGCATAGGGCTGCGTACCCAGATGCGTTGCGCTTGGGCTGCTTCAGCACTGTGCTCCGGGTGCTGGGCAGCGCGCAGCTGCACGTTGCTAAAGGGCTGGCCTACCGCTTGCGCAGGGGTGTCGACCTGGGCCTCCATCCATGTGATGAAGCTGGCTTCTGATGCGCCGTAAAACTCAATGATGCGCGCTTGGGGAAAGAGGGCCTTGAGCGCGCCTGAGTGCTCACGCAGCCAGCGTGCGCCACTGATCAGCACCAGCTTGACCTGAGGCTGCGGGGGCAGTGCATGGCGCTGTGCGTGCTGCAGCAAGAGCAGCAATTGGCTGGGCACAGCCACCACAGCACATGCTGTTGTGGATGCCACATCCAGCAAGGTCTGCGTGGCTGAAAATTGGGTTTGCACCGTGGCACCTGTGCCCATCCAGATGCCCATCAAGGCACCGAACAAGAACAGAGAATGCGTCATCTGCCCGGGCGAAAGGATGTGGTGGTGCATGTCCTGCCCCAGGTCAGCCAGGCCCACACGAAAGCTTTCTGCCCATGACAGGTGATGGCGTCTGAAGCCCTTGGGCTGGCCTGTGCTGCCGGAGGTAAAGCCTACATAAAACGGCTTTAGCTGTGCGGGCGTATCTGGGGGGGCAGCAGGCAAGCTGGCCAAGCTGGCCTGCACGGCATGCAGCACGTGCTCGGGCCACTGTGCATCGCCAACGGCGGCGCAGCGCCCGCTGCAGTTGGTAGCCAAAAACTCGATGACCATTTCGCATGCGCTCAGGTGCATGGGCAGCAGCGGCGTGTGCCCTTGAGCCTGGCGCTCAATGTCTGCTGCACGTGTTTGTACCAGCGCATGCAACTGGGCATAGCTCCATTGCTGGGTGCCGCAGCGCAAAGCCATGGCCTCACCCTGCATGCCTGCCCAGTAAGCCAGCGGGCCGTGCATGGTTTGAAAGGCGGCTGGCAGTGCGTGGATACCGGCTGCCGCATCAAATGGCAATGCTGGCGCAGGCCTCAGGCATGGCATGACGGGCGGCCCCCCATGCGCCAGTCCGGCATGGCCTTGGCAACGCTGTGCACGATGGCGGCGCACAGCAGTGCCTTGATCAAGTCGCCGGGCACAAACGCCAGGTCAACCCATATCGCTTGTTGCAGTGTCAACTTGGCAAACAGCATCAAGCCTGCAATTCCCAGCAGGTGCAAAAACACAATGCCGCCGAGCACCGATGCGATGAACGCGCTGCCTGCAGCCCGGCGTGGGCTGTGCACGGGCAGCCAGCGCATCAGCCAGCCGGTGACGCCCGCTGCCAGGGCGTACCCCACCAGGTAGCCCGCTGACGGTGTCAGAAAAACGCCCATGCCTCCCCGCCCGCCTGCCAGCAAGGGCAGGCCCGCAGCAACAGCAATCAGGAACAGGGTGATGGCCTGAAGGCCGCGCAAACCACCCAGCAGGCAGCCAGCCAGCATCACACCCAGTGACTGCAAGGTAATGGGAACGCCAAAGGGCAGGTCAACCTTGGGCACCAGGCCCAAGACCGCCATCAGTGCGGCAAAGAGTCCCACATAGGCGACCGACGTTGCATGGTGTCGGCTCAGTTGTACAGACATGGCGTACTTTCTTTCATGCTTGGCTGGGCGCGGCAGTGGCTGCACCGCGCAGACCAAGTTTTTGCATCAAGGCTTTGTCGGCGTCAAAGCTGGGGTTGCCGGTGACCAGCAGCTTGTCGCCGTAGAAGATGGAGTTGGCGCCGGCAAGAAAGCACAGCGTCTGAACCGTCTCGCCCAGTTGCTGGCGGCCTGCGGACAGACGCACACGGGCTTGCGGCATCGTGATGCGTGCAACGGCAATCACCCGCACAAAGTCCAGCGGATCAACGGGCTCGCTGTCCGCCAGCGGAGTGCCCGGTACGCGCACCAGGCTGTTGATGGGCACTGAGTCAGGGTAGGGCTGCATGTTGGCCAGTTGCGCAATCAGGCCCGCACGGTGCACGGGCAGCTCGCCCATGCCGATGATGCCCCCGCAGCACACGCTGATGCCGGAATCGCGCACGGCTTGCAGTGTGTCCAGGCGGTCCTGGTACTGGCGGGTGCTGACCACGTCCTGGTAGTACTCGGGGGCTGTGTCCAGGTTGTGGTTGTAGTAGTCCAGGCCCGCAGCGCGCAATGACTGGGCCTGATGGGGTTGGAGCATGCCCAGCGTGGCGCAGGTCTGAAGGCCCAGGCTTTTAACTTCAGCGATGAGGGCGCCCATTTTTTCAATGTCGCGATCCTTGGGCGCACGCCAGGCGGCACCCATGCAAAAGCGCGAGGCTCCGGCATCTTTGGCGGCCTGCGCTGCGCTGCGCACCGCATCAATGTCCATCAACTTCTGTGCCTGCACCCCGGTGTCAAATTCTGCGGACTGCGGGCAATAACCGCAGTTTTCCGGGCACCCGCCGGTTTTGACTGACAGCAGCGTTGCCAGCTCAATTTCATTGGCTGGCCAGTGGGCGCGGTGCACCTGCTGCGCTTGAAAGAGCAAATCCATCAGCGGCAAATCCAGCAGCGCCTGAATGGCAGGAATCGACCATGTGGATGGCTGCTTGCTGGCAGGTAAATCACTGGCTGCCCGGTGCAGCACGATGGGCTGGGACTGTGCGTGGCTTGCTTCGGATGCGCAGTGGAGAGCGGTGGTGTTGGGCATGGCAATGGAAAGTGGCAAAGACTTTTTCCATTCTGGAGCAACCCGGCGAAATGCAAAACGCTGCTGACTGGTGATGCTGTTTTCTTGTATTTGGTGGGTTTTGATGGGGTTTGTTGGTGAAATTAGCGCTTTTTAAGCGACGTTATTGTTTTTCAATTTTCGCAAAAATGTTTTGTCGTTATCTTGATGCGATCTGTCTGTAAAACGCTTTATTTCGATGGGTGCAAAAAATCAGGGTTACAAACCAGCGAAAGCTGTTTTTTGATTTGAGTGCTGATGCATGTTATTTAATGGTATTTTGATTGCTTTTAGTTGGTTTTGCTGTTTCATGTCTTTTTGATTTTTTGAATTAGTTGATTTGTGTGTAAGGTTTTTGCATCTTTGAGGGGGTGTTGCTGGGCTGGTTTTTGGTGGGGTGCGTGACCTTGTGCGGCAGGCCTGCTGGCTGCAATGTGTACACAGAGCTAGAAAACATGAGCTGTTATCGCTTGCTGACAAACGTTTTAAAAGTGTTTTGTATTTGAAAAGACCAGTACGTAAGCGCTGGTAGCTCTCTTTTTTAATGGATGCAGCCCTGCCAACCTTTGACGGATGCGAGAGGGGTGTGAAGCTTCATCGGGCCTGCACGCGCCTTGTGTACGCAGGCGAGGTTGCGAGGGCGCTGCTGCTTGCGGTGCTGGGTGCCTTGGGTGAATGTGGAGCATGCCCAGCACAACGCGGTGTGTGGCGGGGGTAATGCGGTCGCGGTGAATGACCGTGCGCGCTGGGTGGGTGTGGTGGCGGTGGGCCTGGGCAGGTGCGCTTTCGCCCAAGCAGGGGTAAGGGCGCTTGCGTCAGATTTTTGCGACAAGTGCGCCGCGTATTTACAAAGTCTTTACAATGCGATCGATTATGCAATTGAGACTTGTTATCAGTTGCATTGACTGCCAGCCAAACGGTGTTTTCCCCGTTCTAGCCACAGCAATTACTGGCAGCTCCTAGCAAGCGCACTGTGCGGTTTCTATGGGCTTTTTCATAGATTCCGCTCTTTGTCCGCTCATGCTGTCTCATTCTTTCAGCGCGTTTTCCCGTGCCGTGCCCGGCCCTTTGCATACCCGCGCCGTGGCGGCATCTCTGGCTTTTGCCCTGCCATGTGCGGCCTGGGCACAAGCTGCATCCACACCTTCAGCTGCGGCTGCGCTGGATGAGGTGACGGTGACCGAAAAGCTGGCCCCTAGCGTCTACAGCGAAGCCAGCGACTCTTACGTGCCCAAGGCTGTGGAAGTGGGCAAGGCGGCGCAGTCCTTGCGCGAAATTGCGCAATCCGTCACGGTCATCACGCGCCAGCGCATGGACGATCAGGCGCTGCGCACGCTGGATGACGTCATGAACCAGACCACGGGCGTGACACGCGAGGAGAGCTGGCTGGATACCACTTACCTTTCGCGGGGTCTGCAGATCAGCAATGTGCGCTATGACGGTGGTGCGGCAGGCTCTACGCGCTCGGGCACGCGCAGTCTGGACATGGCGCAGTTTGACAGTGTCAGCCTGCTGCGGGGTGCCGATGGCATGTTTGGCGCTGGCGAGGCTGGCGGTGTCATCAACTTCACCTACAAGCGCCCTTTGGCGCAGCGCCAGACGCAAGTGCTGCTGTCGGGCGGCACGATGAATAACTACCGCGCAGAGCTGGATACCACCGGCGCACTCAATGCCGAAGGCAGCTTGCGCGGGCGCTTTGTGGCGGTCAATCACGACCGCCGTGAAATGGCCAAGCCGTCGCGCCTGAAGCGGCAAATGCTTTACGGCGCGCTGGAGATGGATGTTGCTCCAGAAACCACGCTGATGCTGGGTGCCAGCTACCAAAAAGACCGCAACACGGGTTTTAACGCCAGCTTGCCGCGCTATGCAGATGGCAGTGATATCGGCTTTTCACGTGACACCAACATGGGTGCACCGTGGAACTGGATTGAGCGTGAAAACAAAACCGTGTTTGCCAAGCTGGAGCACCAGCTGACATCCAACTGGCAACTGAAAACACAGTTGCGACATACCCGCTTCAATGAGGGTGTGAATGGCGCGGAGATTGAAAATGCGCCAGACCCCGTCACTTTTCAGGGTGCGGACTGGTGGATTCACCAGAGCAAATCCAATGCGCGTGAAACCAGTCTGGATGTGAATGTGCAGGGCGGCTTTGATGCCTTTGGCCAGCGCCATGATGTGATCGTGGGCTGGGACATGCACCGCACCAGCGATTTCAATCGCAACCTGTGGCCCCGCATTGGCCCTGCCGATGTGTTTGATCGCACCCCTCCGGCAGACCCAGGCTACCCCCTGGGCGCATGGACGGGGGGCTCGCAGACCAACACGAAAAAGTCGGGTCTCTATGGCTCATTGCGCTTGCGGCCCATCCAAGATTTTGCAGTGATTCTGGGCGGGCGCTATACCCTGAAAGATAACAACACCCAGCACGATATGCAGGGCCTGCTCACTGCAAAAAGCCGTGAAAGCCATGTGTTTGTGCCTTATGTGGGTGTGGTGTATGACCTGTCCAAAACAACCAGTGTGTACGCCAGCACGGCAGAAATTTACCAGTCGCAAGCTGGCAAGTTCTCAGCGCCGCTGCCAGGGGTGCCGCTGGACCCTGTGCGCGGGCGCACCTATGAACTGGGTATCAAGGGTGAGTGGGGGCGTGATCTGATGGCCAGCGCGGCCCTGTTTCGTACCGAGAAAAAGGGCCAGGGCGTGGTGGACCCCGCTTATCCGCAAACCGACTGGCGCGGTGGCTGCTGCTACTTTCGTGATGGTTATCAGCTGAGCCAGGGCATCGACCTGGAGGTGACAGGGCGCATCACCCCCAATCTGCAGGTGGCGGTGGGCTACACGTACAACGACAACGAAGACAAGCGCAAAGACAGTGCGCAATTTAGCACCGTCACACCGCGCCATCTGTTCAAGGCTTGGGCGGATTACCGCATGAGCGGTGCCCTGCGTGGCTGGAGTCTGGGGGCTGGTGTTGTGGCGCAAGGTTCGACCTTCCGGGCATCGGGCATCAGTGCCTACAACCCCGTCAGTGGCCGCTATGACGGTGCGTGGACGCCGTACCAGTTCACATCAGCAGGCTATGCCATCTGGTCTGCCCGTCTGGGCTATGTGATCAACAAGGACTGGAGCGTTGCATTGAACGTTGGCAACCTGTTTGACAAGACGTACTACAGCACGGTGGGCTACGCCGGTTATGGCAATTTCTATGGTGAAAAACGCACCATGGCGGTGACCCTGAAGGGTCGGTTCTGATGGGATGGCAGTGATGGATCAGTTTTCTGACAGATACCCGGGCTGGGCGACTGTTTCGCGCATAGCTGCCGCTGTGCTGGGGGGCTATGGGCTGTCCAGCGCCTGGGTGGTGCTGTGGGGGGCCATGCAGAACAGCAGAGTGGAGGCCATTTTGGCGGGTGTGCAAACCAGTTTTGTGCTGTACGTTGCGGCGGCCATCTGGGCGTTTGCACCCGTGCCATTGGGCCGTGTCTGGGGTGTATTGCTCACTGTGGTGGTGGCGTTGCTGGGTGCTGCCAGGCTGCTTTCGGTTGTGTGGGGTTGAGTGATGGGTCAGAAAAAGAAAGCCCTGCGCGCAGGGCAAGGTGGTTTTCGGCAAGCGCAGTCATGGCTGCACACTTGGTGCGGGCTGTGGTTTTCCTGGCTGCTTTTTGCGGTGTTCCTGACCGGTACGCTGGCGGTGTTCCAAGATCCGATCACGCACTGGATGACCCCGGAGCACCATGCTCAGGAAAAGGCTGCCAACGAGGCCAAGGCCACGGCGCCGCCAGCGCCTGCAGCATCGCTCAGCCAGCGTCTGGCGTGGGCAACAAACTATATGCAGCAGCAGCACCCAGGTGCAGGCATGTGGGAGCTGTGGCCGGCGGAGGCAGACGGTGCTGGCGATTTGCGCGTGTTCTGGTTTGATGCCGATGGTCAGTACGCGTCAGCAGAGCTGGACAGCGCGACCGGAGAGCCGCTCATTGCGCAAAGCGAACAGCCGGTGCGCCAGACCATGGGTGGGCATCACTTTGTGGATTTTCACTACCAGCTGCATGCCGGCCAGCTGGGGCTCTGGATCGTGGGGGTCGCGGCGATGGCAATGCTGGTCGCTTTGGTGAGCGGAGTCATTACGCACCGGCGCATCTTTAAAGATTTCTTTACGTTCCGGCCCCGCAAAGGGCAACGCAGCTGGCTGGATGCACACAACGCAGTGGCAGTGCTGACCTTGCCGTTTCAGCTCATGATTGCCTATACGGGCATAGCGATTTCAGGTTTGACGTTCATGCCCGCAGGCATTGCTGCGTACTTTGGATCGGGTGCCGACAACGCCCGCACGTACTTTTCCGCACTGAACGAGCCCGGCAAGCCACAACGCTCGGGGCACTCTATGGCTGTGCCTGATCTGGAGCCGTTGGTGCTGCGGGGTCAGGCCCTGATAGGTCAACCTGTTCGGGCGGTGGTGGTGGACTATCCGGGTGACGCGTCGGCACGTATTGGCGTGTATGGCTGGAATGCGCAAGACAGCGCCAGCAAGCGCTTGAGCTCCACCAGCGGCATGGCCATGTTCTCGGGGGCGACGGGTGAGGTGCTTCAGGTTCGCGCCCCCGGTGATACCGATGGTGGTACCGCCAGACTGGCCCAGTCGGTGATGGGTGGCTTGCACATGGTCCCCTTCGGTGGCTGGGTGCTCAAGTGGGTGTACTTCATCTGCGGGCTGGCCGGCAGCGCCATGATGGCCACAGGTGCCATCTTGTTCATGGTCAAACGCCGCAGCAAGCACCAAGGTGAGTTCGGCGGCGCCACCGCGTCGGTTTACCGGTTGATAGAGGCAATGAACGTGGCGGCCATTGCCGGGCTGGCGGTGGCATGCGTGGGCTTCTTGTGGGCCAACCGCGTCATACCTGTTCACTTGGCTCACCGCGACGACTGGGAGCTGGGTGCGTTTTTTGCGGCTTGGCTGCTGTGCTTGCTGCACGCGCTGGCCCGCCCCCCTGCTGCGGCATGGCGTGAGCAACTGGGGGTGCTTGCGGTGCTGTGCCTTGCGCTTCCCGTGCTCAATGCGCTCACTACGGACGAGCACTTGCTTGCCTACCTGCTAGAGGGCGACTGGGAAAGTGCAGGCGTGGAGCTGTTTGTTGTGGCTGCCGGTCTGTGCGCGCTGTGGGCGTTGCGTGTGCAGCGGCAGCGGCGCGCCATGGGCGCTGCCCGTGCGCCAAAGGTGCCCAAACCTTTAAGCCATCCGGCCCCGCTGGAATCTGTGCAGGAGACGACCGCATGAGTGCGCTTTACGCATCTTTGCAGGCATTGGCCCTGTCTACGGCAGGCATGGCCGCACTGGCTTTTGCAATCGACCGCCACCATGAGCAGTTAACTGGCGCGGATGCGTTGCCTGTCACGCAGCGTGTGGTTTTGCGCAGTCTGGGTGCATTGTTTTTGGCAGCAGCCCTGCTCCCCTGTGTGCGGGCTTGGAGCGCCTCGGTGGGGGTGGTCGCCATGCTGGGGTTCTGGTCGCTGGGGGCGCTGCTGGTGGCTGGGCTGATGTCGCTGTCACCGCGCTTGATGGCGTGGATGGGGGCCAGCGCTGGGCTGCTGGGCGCGTGCGGGGCGGTGCTCGGTCTGGCTGGGTAAGCCCAAGGTGGCGGCAAGGCATGTGCGTGCCGCACAGCGCCGGGCTGATGTGTTTTTTGTGCAGTGGGAAGCCGGAGGGCTCTCTTTTTTTTCTTTGAAAGTGCCAGGCTGATGTTGTTGGGTAGCAAGAAGCGTTGGGCCATCGTTGCCCTGGTGGTGGTGGCTGGGCTGGGTGTCATGCTGTGGTGGGCCAGTCGCCCCATTACAACGTACCAAAGCGCCGCGGTGACGCGCGGTGAGGTGGAGGCAACAGTCACCGCCATAGGTATGGTTCAGCCGCGTCGCTATGTGGATGTGGGGGCGCAGGTTTCCGGTCAGATCACGCGTTTGCTGGTGACGCCGGGCACCCAGGTACAAAAAGGGGCACTGCTGGTGGAGATTGATCCCAGTGTGCAAAAGGCCACGGTAGATGCAGGCCGTGCTTCTCTGGCAGGGCTGAGCGCCCAGCTGGCTGAGCAGCAAGCGCAGCACCGGCTGGCCCAGCAGCAATGGTCGCGCCAGCAGCAGATGGCCCGTGATGGCGCCACACGCGAGGAAGATCTGCAGATTGCACAGGCGCAACTGGCGGGTGCTGCAGCGCGTATTGAACACCTCAAGGCGCAAATCACGCAGACACAGGCCACCTTGAAGGCCGACGAAGTCAGGCTGAGCTACACGCGCATTTATGCCCCCATGACAGGCACCGTCGTTGCGGTGGATGCCCGCGAGGGGCAAACGCTCAATGCCACATACCAGACACCGAGCATTTTGCGCATTGCTGACCTGACGGCCATGACCGTGTGGACCGATGTGTCTGAGGCCGATGTGCGCCGTGTCAAAGAGGATATGCCGGTGTACTTCACCACACTGGGCAGTGCTGATCAAGACAAGCCTCGCCGCTGGAGCAGTCAGGTGCGCCAGATATTGCCAGCGCCATCGGCCAGTACTGCACCGGCGGGGGCAAGCACAGGCGCGCCCGTGCCCGCCACCAAGGCCGTGGCTTACACCGTGCTTTTTGATGTGGACAATCTGGACGCCGAACTGATGCCGCAGATGACGGCGCAGGTGGTGTTTGTGACAGCCCGTGCAGAAGGTGCCTTGGCTGTGCCATTGATCGCTTTGAAAAGCGATGGAGACAGTGGTGCATATGTGGCTCAGGTGCTGAACGCCAAGCACCAGCCTGAGCCCCGGCAGGTGCGTGTGGGCGTGCGCAGCCGGCACCAGGTGCAAATACTGGAAGGCCTGAAAGAAGGCGAGCAAGTGGTGACCGGCCAGAGCACCACCGATAGCGCGCTGCGGTGGCTGCAATGGTGAATGCAGCGCCTGACAGCACGCCCTCCTCAGAACCTGCTGTAGCGACGACGACGGAGACTGCTGCGCCACTGATCTCTCTGCGCGGCATCTGCAAGCACTACGGTGGTGCTGCGACAGGGCAGCCCGAGGTCACCGTACTGCGTGGTATTGATCTGGACATCTATGCGGGCGAGTTTGTGGCGGTGGTGGGCAGTTCGGGGTCAGGTAAATCCACACTCATGAACATTCTGGGGTGTCTGGATCGGCCCAGCAGCGGCACCTACTGCTTTCAGGGGCAGGATGTTGCAGGGCTGGATGCCGATGCGCTGGCATGGCTGCGCCGCGAGGCTTTTGGTTTTGTGTTTCAGGGCTACCACCTGATTGCCAGCGAGACAGCGCACGAAAACGTGGAAATGCCAGCCGTCTATGCCGGGCTGTCCAAAGAAGAACGTGCGCAGCGCGCCACCAGCTTGCTGGCAAGGCTGGGGCTGCAGGAGCGGTTGAACAACCGCCCCCACCAGCTTTCAGGCGGGCAACAGCAGCGCGTGTCGATTGCACGGGCGCTGATGAATGGCGGCAGCATCATCTTGGCTGACGAGCCGACGGGCGCACTGGATTCGCACAGCGGTGCCGAGGTGATGGCTTTGCTGGGTGAGCTTGCCGATGCCGGCCACACCATCTTGCTGATCACCCATGACCGTGAAGTGGCTGCGCAGGCGCGGCGTGTGATTGAAATCCGGGATGGCAGCGTGGTGAGCGACAGCCAGGCAGCGCATGCGCCAGATGCTTGTCCTGCGCCAGAGGGCGCACCGATCCCAGCCTTGCCGCACTTTCTTGCAGCCACGGACAGCAGCAGTGCCAGCTGGTGGGCCGACCTCATGGAGGCCGCACGCAGCGCCTGGCGTGGCATGCACACCAACCGTGCCCGCACCAGCCTGACCTTGCTGGGGATTGTGATTGGCGTGGCTTCAGTGATCGTGATGCTGGCCATTGGCGAGGGTGCGCGCCGCCAGGTCATGGAGCGCATGGGGACGATGGGAACCGCCATTTTGTACATGGGCAGCAAGCCACCGGCCACGGGCGGGCCTGCAGGCAATCTGACCGAGGAGGACCTGGAGGCTGTGCGCGAGCTGCCAGACATTCGCCGGGTTCTGCCTGTCATCGGTGACCCCATTACCGTGCGCTATGGCAGCGCCGACAAGCAGATTTACGCTTTTGCGGCCAGCGAGGAAATGCCCGCAGTGCACCACTGGCCCGTGGCCCTTGGTCGCTACTACACCGACGCTGAGGACCAGGACCTGGCCCCGCTGGTGGTGCTGGGGCACAAGGCGCGGTTGCACTTTTTCCCGGATGAACCCCATCCGCTGGGGCGCCAGCTCATCATTGGCAATTCGGCTTTCGAGGTGATTGGTGTGATGAGTGAGCGCGGCGCAGATTCTGGCGCGCAGGACTATGACGACATGGTGTTCATTCCCTACCGCTCGGGCCGGGCGCGGGTCTACCAGAGCCAGACGCAGCCCGACTATGTGGTGATTGAAGCTATGTCATCCGAGCAGGTGCATGCCGCAGAAAACGCGATGCGCCAGTTGCTGCTGGCTCGCCATGGCGGGCGCGAGGATTTCGGCATTGGCAATGCGGCGGCACGCATTCAGGCAGAAGCCGCTACCCGCAAGAGCATGACCATGATGCTGGGCCTGATTGCCGCCGTCTCCCTGGTGGTTGGCGGTATTGGCGTGATGAATGTGATGCTGATGACCGTCAAGGAGCGTACGCGTGAAATTGGCATTCGCATGGCTGTGGGCGCTCGCCAGCGCGACATCCTGCGGCAATTTCTGACCGAAGCCAGCCTGCTGACATTGGTGGGCGGTGCCGTGGGTCTGCTGGTGGGGCTGGCGGTGGGCGTGGTGTTGATTGTGGCCGGGGTTCCCGTGGTGTTTTCAGTGCGAGCCATGGTGGGCGCGTTTGCGTGTGCCGTCATTACGGGCTTGATTTTTGGTTACATGCCTGCCAAGACGGCTGCGCGTTTAGACCCCGTGCGGGCATTGGCAGGAGAATAAAAATGGGTGTGCATAAGTCAGTGGCTGCGTGGGGCGCGGCGCTGGTATTGGGGGGCTGTGCGGCGCCTGCGATGGATGCCGCGCAGCCAGCGCCTGCTTTGCCGAAGCAATGGCCGCAGGCGGCGACTGCCACTGAAGCCGACGCTGCGCTGAGCCAGCACTGGTGGCGCAGCTTTGGCAGCGCCGAGCTCGATAGCGTGGTGGATCGTGCGCAGATACAGAGCTGGAGCGTGGCAGAGGCCGCAGCACGTGTGCGTCAGGCGGCGGCGCGCTGGAATCAGGCCGGAGCCGCTTTGCTGCCAGAGGTGAACGGCGGCATGAACGCCACCCGCAACAAATCGCTGAGCGACGGGGGAGATACAGCGCAAAACCGTTTCACCGCCTCGCTGTCAGCCAGCTATGAGGTGGATTTTTGGGGAAAGAACCGTGCGGGCCGTGATGCCGCCCAGGCTGCCTGGAAAGCCAGTGTGTTTGACCGCGACACCGTGCAGCTGACGGTCACCGCAGGGGCCGCTCAGGCATGGCTGCACAGCGTGGCTTTGCATGAACGGGTGGATATTGCCCGGCTGAATCTGCAAAGTGCCGAGCGGCTGGTGCAACTGGTGGAATCCAGAGCGCGCGCCGGGGCCGCATCTGCGCTGGAGCTGGCGCAGCAAAAGGGCTTGGTGGCCAGCCAGCGCCGCAGTTTGCTGGCGCTGCAGCAGCAGGCACTGGATGCGCAGGCTGCGCTTGCCACGCTGCTGGGGCAGGCGGGAGGGGCCGATGTGGTGACCACCAGCTTGCTGGGGCTGCAGATGCCTGCTGTGGGGGTGGGTGTGCCAGCCCAGTTGCTGGTACGTCGCCCAGACATTGCACGGGCTGAGGCGCAGCTGGCCGCAGCCCAGGCCAACGTACAAGTGGCCCGTGCCGCCATGCTGCCTCGCCTGACGCTGACGGGCAGTGTGGGTACGGGGGACGACCGCTGGCAACGCATGTTTGACAACCCGCTGTATGCACTGGCAGCCGGACTGACTGCACCTATTTTTGATGCGAGCAGGCTGGCAGCTGGCAACGAACTGGCCATGGCACAGCGCGAAGAACTGCTGGCCACATACCGCAAAACCATCATTGAGGCGTTTGCCGATGTTCAGCTGGCGCTGCATGCCGTCACCGGTGTGCAGGCGCAGGCCGAGGCGCAGGCCGAAGAGCTGGCGCAGGCGCGCAAGGCACTGAGCCTGGCGGAAACGCGCTACCGGTCTGGGGCCGAGAGTTTGCTGACGCTGCTCGATGCCCAGCGCACGCTGTACGCCGCACAAGATGTGGCCGTGCAATTGCGGCTGGCACATCTGCAGGCCCATGTGTCGCTGTACAAAGCGTTGGGCGGCGGCTGGGACATGGCCGCAACGGCCGCTGGAGACAGTGGACTGAACACGCAGTAAAGGCTGTGCCCTGCCTGGAATTAGTACCAGCACTAGCAGGTGGGCGCACCGTATGGGCGTAAGGCACTGAAGCTGTATGTCAATGGCTGCCTTTCGCTGCAGCTATGGCCGCCATGGAGCGAAGCCTGTAGAGTTGCGCACTCCTTCAGTGCCTGCTTGTTCCATGTCCCGATCTACATCCCCCATCTCCGCCAGTGACAGCTTTGAGGCATTCCTTGAGCCGTCGGATGTGGAGCAGATTTACATCGTGCTTTCGCTGGCCAAGCAATCGCACGGCAACGATTTGCCGCGCGGTGTGCGCACCATGCTGGAGCAACCTGCGGCGTTTGCCCGCAGTGCCATTGCGCACCAGGACCGGATTGCTCGCCGCCATTACGCGATTGCCACGCTGTTTGGTGTGATCGTGCTGGCGATGGTTTATGTGATGTACCAAGCCTTTACCACCCCGGACGTTGGTGTGCTGGGGCTGGTGCTGCCAGCGGCCATGGCGTGCTTTGCGCTGTGGCGCATGGAGCGTACGGTTCACCGCGCACGGCAAGGTAATTTGATGCTGCTGCGATTGCTGGATGCGCTGGATGGCCAGCCGTTCACCTATGACGCAGCCGCCTTTGTCCGTTTCATTGAAAAGCAGGCTCTCCTGCAAGCTGCTGCCCAGCGGCTGGGTGATGCCAGCACGCTGGCGCTCAAGCATCTGGCCGCGTTGAAATACGAAGAAATTGAACAGCGGGGCCAGTCACTCCTGCAGGCATGACGTGCCTGAAGGTGGCCAGCGGCTGAAGTGTGCAGGCGAAGTTGATAGCTTGAAGCGCTTATTTGAAAAGGACTTCAGATATTTTTATATCTGAAGTCCTTGGTGTTTAAGCGCTATAAGCTCTTATTTTGATAGTTTTGGTACGTCTACAAAGTCATCCAGGCTCAGGCCTTTTTCCTGGAGCAGCGCTTCCAGCACAGGCTTCAAGCGGCCCAGGCTAGCTTCTACGGTTTCGCGCACCGTGTCCACCACCACCTGCGTGCTGCGCTCGATCTCGATGTTCACCTCATCGCCCACGCGTTTGTGGCCAAACACGGTCATGCGCAGGGTTTCAGGAATCAGCCACACCTCAAACCAGCCTTGCTTGCGGTCGACCTCGGCCACCGTCAGGCTGGCACCGTTGATGGCGATATAGCCTTTGGCAAACACGTAGGGGCGGAATGCCTCAGGAATGCCAAAACGTATCTTGTGGTTGGTCTTGGTGCTCAGCACCTCCAGCACAGGCGCGGTGAAATCCACGTGGCCAGACAGGGGGTGGCCGCCAATCTCTGCGCCGTCTCTGGCGGCACGCTCAACGTTGAGCACATCGCCCACCTGGTAGCGGCCCAGCGTGGTGATGTTCAGGCTTTGCAGCATGACATCGAACGTGGCGCGGGTGGGCGAGAGCAGCTCGGTCACCGTCAGGCAGACACCATCGTGCGAAACGCTGGCGCCAATGGCCAGGTCCTGGCAAAAGCCTTCCGGAAATTCCATGGTGAAGGTGCGCAGACCTTCCTGATCGTGCAGCGCGGCAATGCTTGCCACGGCTTGGATGATGCCGGTGAACACGGGGCGGGGCCTTCAGAGATAGAGAGACAAAAAAACAATGCGGCACCAGCGTGCCAGCGCACCCAAGTTTAGTGCGCAAAGCACTGCCACAGCGCCGCCAGCCAAATCCCCATGCACAGCAAAAGGCTCAGCAGCACCGCAGCGCTGCCCATGTCTTTGGCTTTTTTGGATAAGGCATGCCATTCGGGGCCCATGCGGTCAATGGCCGCTTCGATGCCGCTGTTCAGCAACTCCACCACCAGCACCAGTACCACCACGGCAGCCAGCACGGCGGCCTCCAGCCACGTCTGGCCCAGCCAGAACGCAGCAGGCACCAGCACCATGGCCGCCAGCGCTTCCTGGCGGAACGCGGTTTCTTGCCACGCAGCCCGCAGCCCGTCCAGGGAATAGCGTGCGGCATGCCACATGCGTGTCAGGCCGCGGCGCTGTTTCTGGGCGTTGACGGGTTCGGTGGGGGTGGGTTGCATACAAAAAAGAAAGAAGTTGGAGAGCGCAGCGCGCCCTGCTGCAAAGGCACGATTGTAGAAAACATGGCTGCGGTTGTTGGTGCAAGGCATCAGCGTGTGGGGGGGCGGCCTCTGCGCATATGAGTTTGCCACCACGCGCTGGCAGCGGCGGGGGCCAGCCGTGGCAGTGCCTTTTACTGACTGCTGGACGCTGGGTGCGGTGTTGTCGCCAGCATGCCTCATGCATGCGGCATGCTGGCGCGGTGCAGCACGCGCCCCACGCTTTAGCTGCGCACCTGCTGTACGGCCTGTGCCAGGCGCTGCACCGCTTGCTCAATCTGTGGCACCTCGGGGGCAGCAAATGACATGCGCAGGGTGTGAATGTCGGGCTGGCTGGGGTAAAACGCCTTGCCCGGCACATACACCACCGACTGGCTCACTGCCGCATCAAACAGGCGCTGGGGGTCGAGGGTGCGGTCAATCTGTGCCCACACAAACATGCCACCTGCGGGCGTGCTGCAGCAAATCGGCTGGCCGGGCAGGGCATTCAAGCCCTGCACCAGTGCCTGCATGCGGCGCTGGTATTCATGGCGCGCACGCTGCACCGTACCCGCATAGCGGCCACTTTGCAGATAACTGGCCGCCACCATCTGCGCCAGCGGAGAGGTGCACAAATCCACGGTTTGCTTGGCCACGGTGCAGCGCCGCTGCATGGTGGCATCCGCCAGCATCCAGCCCACGCGCAGCGCAGGGGCCACTGTTTTAGACAGGCTGGACAGATAGATCACCGGGTTGTGGCCCGGTGCTGCCAGCGTTTGCGCCACTGCACGCAAGGTGTCGGGCACGGTGACAGGCTGGCCATTGGTGGCGTCAAAGCGCAGTTCGCCATAGGGATCATCTTCGGCAATCCAAAAACCGTATTGCAAGGCCAGCTCCACCAGCGCAGTGCGCCGTTGTGCCGACAGCAGCGTGCCACGCGGGTTGGAAAAGTTGGGTACGGTGTACAGCAGCTTGGGGCGCTGCGCCGCGGGCAGATCGGCCAGCAGCTGGGCCAGTGCGTCGGTTTGCAGGCCATGTTCGTCCATGGGGATGGACACGATATGGGCTTGCGCCAGGCGCAATGCCTGCAGGGTGGCTGGGTAGGCGGGCACCTCTACCAGTACGGTGTCACCCGGCTCAATCAGTACGCGCACCAGCAGGTCAAACGCCTGCTGCGATCCGGTGGTGACCAGCACATCGGCAGCGCTGGCCTGCATGCCCCGGTCGCGGGCTTGCTGTGCCAGGGCTTCGCGCAGCGCGGGCAAGCCTTCGGTGGCGCCGTACTGCAAAGCGCTGGCACCTTGTGCCATGGCATGGGTGGCGGCCTGGGCCAGCCCTTGGGCGTCAAACAAGCTGGTGGACGGGTAGCCCCCGGCCAGAGAGATCATGCCGGGGCGGCTCAGGTACGGAAACAGCTCCCGGATTGGCGATCCGGCAGGCTCAGCAAACAACGCCGTGAAGGCAGCCAGAGGTGCAGCGGTGGTTGTCATGGTCGTCAAAAATGAAGTGAAGGCGTAAAAAAGGCCAGTGTGAGCACCGGCCCCGGAATGTGCGAAATGCTTAAAAACCGCGGACACCCAGCTTGGGCTGGGTGGTGTGCGGCGCTCTAAGCTGTGGCGCTGTTGTCACCAAAATCTACGGTGCCGCACAGTTTCTGCGGGTCCATCAGCTGGCGCAGGCCCTGCGCCAGTCGGCGTGCCGGTGGCGGTGTGTACTGGCGGTAGTAGGCAACGTTGTGCGGGCCCACGCCATGCTCGGCGCTGAAGCTGCCTGCAAAGTCCTGCACCACCATGGCGTAGATGCGATCGCGCAGTGCGCTGACCACGGCGGGGTCGTAGGTCTGGCTGGCATCGCTGCGCCAAATCACATTGAAGTGCACGCCACCGTCGGCAATATGGCCAAAGTCCACCACGTGCAGGAACGGAAAGTCCTGTGCAACCACGGCGCGCGCAGCGCGGCAAAAATCCATGATGCGCGAGCGGGGTACCGATACATCAAACGCAATCGGTTTGCCCAGTGCACGTGCACCTTCGCTGATGCTGTGGCGCAGGTGCCAAAGCTCATGGCCGTTGCCAATCACGGCGTTGTCAATCGTCTGCTCAAACTGGTCTTGCAGGAACAGGTTCAGGGTGTCCTGCAGGTCCAGCCCGGTGTAGGCCTTGCTGCTGGCCGCTTCCAGCTCAATCAGGATGGCAAAGTCGGGCGCGGGCTCGGGGGCAAAGGGGTTGCGCAGATTGGGCACATGGTCAATGGCTGCCTGCATGGCGTGACCAGACAGGCCTTCAAAGGCACTCAGGTAGTCACCCAGATCGCGCTCCAGCGCCTGCAGCAGTTGCAGTACGGCCTCGTCCGAGGTGGGCACCACCAGGGCGGTGGCCGATTGCTGAGGCTTGCGGTGCACCTCCAGCGTGGCGCGGGTGATGATGGCACCTGCGCCTGAGGTGCCCACAAACAGCTGTTTGAGGTCGGGCCCCGTGTTGTCCTTGCGCAAGGCACGGCCCATGTCCAGCACCTCACCCTGCGGGTTGAGCAGCACGGTTTGCAGCGCCAGCAGGTTGTGGCGCACATCGCCGTAGCGAATCAGGCGCGTGCCGCCAGTGTTGGCTGCCACCATGCCGCCCACCGATGGATTGGCACCCAGGTCAATCGGAAACCACAGGCCATGCGGCTCCAGCTTTTCGTTCAGCTCCTGCAGCGTGATGCCCGCGTCCACCGTCACGCTGCGGTTGGCGGCATCCACTTCGCACACATTGCGCAGGCGGCTGGTGGACAGCACCACCTGCGTGGCGCTGTCGTCAGGGGTGCTGGAGCCAACCAGACCCGTATTGGCACCTTGCGGCACCAGCGCAATGTGGTGTGTGGCGCACCAGCGCACCACGGCCTGCACTTCTTGCACATTCGCCGGGCGTACCACGCACAAGGCCTTGCCCTGGCCGTAGCGGGCACCTTGCTCGTAGCTGGCCATGTCACTGCCTTGCAGCAGGCCGCGTTCGCCCACCAGCGGCAACAGGGCCTGCGCCAGAGTGTCTGCGGTCCACATGCTCATGCAGCCACCCCAGTCAGTGCAGCGCGTACTGCGGTCATGGAACGTGCCTGCGCGTCGGCGTACAAAGCGATTTCGTCGTGCACCTGTGCGCCCAGTGCGGTTTCAAACACTTGCTGGGCGGCATTGGCCTGATAGTGCTTTTGCTCGTCACCACCCAGATTGGACTGGAAGATGCCCGCTGCGCTGACTGGCAGAAAGTCTTCATAGGTGATGGGCTCGGCATGCACCAGTCCTTGGGCAATCAGGACTTCCAGGTCGGCGTTGCTGTCCAGCGTTTCTGCCTGGGCCTGCCCTTGCGCGCTCAGCGTGTAACGGTAGAAAGCCAGCCCCTGGTTGCGCAGGGCCGTGTGTGTGTCAGGAAACTGTGCAAACGCCTGCTGCAGGCGCGTGGTGTAGTCGGGGGCGGCACTGCCAGCGCTGCCCATGCTGCGCACCTGGGCCAGCAGTTCGTCGTACAGCGCACGGCCCTTGTGGGTCAGGGCCACGCCGCGTTGCTCAATCTCCCCAAAACGGGCGGTGTGCGCGCCGTTGCTGGTGTCGGCGGCATCGGTAAAGCGAATGGCTTCTTTGAGGGCCTTGAAACTGGTCTGGCGCAACAAGATGGGGCAGGCACGGCGCGGAGGGCCTTCGACCACGTCCTTGGCGTCCATGCCGCGTGCGGGCATGCCGTCCTGCGCGGCATCAATGTCCAGCGTGCGCGGGGTCAGATGGTTGATGTGCGGGCCTTTGAAGCACACCACATCGGCAATCAGGCGGTGGGCTTTTTGCAAGGCGTCGTAGGTAGCGGCATCTACCGTGGCATTGCTGTGCCAGCGGAAGGTTTCCAGCGCAGCCTGCACAAAGCGGTTGGCATCGGCGTCGTTCAGGCCGCCATCGGCTTCTGCGCGGGCAATCAGTGCCAGCGCTTCAGGGGCAAAGATGTTGCGGCGCGCCAAAATATCGCTGGCCTGCTGGCGCAGGGCAGGGTCGGCAATCAGCTCCAGACGCAGCAGCGAGGTGAATACGCGAAACGGATTGGCCAGCAGCGCTGCATCGTTCACGGGGCGAAACGCCGTGGAGTGCACGGGCACGCCCGCGACCGACAGGTCGTAGTAACCCACGGGCTCCATGCCCATGACGGCAAACAGGCGACGCAGGGTCGACAGCTCCTGGGGTGTGCCTACGCGGATGGCGCCGTGGCGCTCCACATCCAGACGCTCCAGCTCACCCGTGCGTTCCATCTGTGCGCGCAGGCTGGGGTCTGTCTGCAGGGTCTGGGCATTCACATCGGCCACCAGCTCGATCAGGCTGCCGTACTGCGGCACCTCTTTGCGGTACATCTCGGACATGGCACGCGAGAAGCGGGTGCGGATTTCGTTGCTGGAGACAAAGGCGGGCGTGGGTTGATGCGTAGCGCTCATGACAGTCGAATGCGTAAAAGTGGGGGGCAGGGTGCATGCACCGTGTAAATACGTATGCCCGCATCCCTATTCGCAGTGCATGGTGCGATCAGTATTGACTTTGGTCAAACGATAATCTGGCACGCAGGTCATACCTTTTTGGAATGACTGCGTGCCTTCAGACTTTGAGTACCCGTTCCATGCAGCTGTCCCGCCGTTTTTTACCGCCCATGTCCTTGCTGTGCGCCTTTGAGGCATCGGCCCGCCACCAGAGCTTTACGGCTGCTGCGGGGGAGCTGCACCTGACGCAAAGCGCCGTCAGCCGGCAGATCCGGGCGCTGGAAGAGCGGCTGGGCACGGAGCTGTTTGTGCGCGAGCGCCAGACCGTGCGCCTCAGCCCCGCAGGGCAGGCCTATGCGCTGGAGATTCGCGGCGCGCTCATGCGTATCTCCAACGCCACCCTGGGTTTTCGCACCAACCCGCAAGGCGGCAGCCTCAATCTGGCCATCCTGCCCACTTTTGGCACACGCTGGCTGGCGCCGCGCCTGCCGCAGTTTTTCAGTGCGCACCCCGGCATCACCATCAACCTGACCACGCGGCTGTCGCAGTTTGATTTCCAGCTCGAGGCGGTAGACGCTGGCATCCACTTTGGCCTGCCGCACTGGCCCGGGGCGGAGCTGGAGTTTTTGATGAGCGAAACCGTAGTGCCCGCCTGCAGCCCCGGTGTGTGGGCACAGCACCAGTTTGCCCAGCCGCAGGACTTGTTGCGTGCGCCGCTTTTGCACTTGGTGTCGCGCCCAGATGCGTGGCGGCGCTGGTTTGACCACCAGGGCTGCCATGTCACCGAAATTCAGGGCATGTTGTTTGACCAGTTTGCTACCGCTGCGCAAGCGGCCACGGCAGGTGTTGGCGTGGCGTTGTTGCCCAAGTTCTTGATTGAGCGTGAGCTGGAAAGTGGTGAGCTGGTGCGTGCCTTGCCGCAGTTACCCGAAGTAGAAAGTGCCGAGCGCTACTACCTGGCCTGGCCCACCAGCCGTGCGGGCTACCCGCCGCTGCAGGCGTTTCGGGGCTGGCTGCAAGAGGCCGCCCAAAGCTTCATGGCGGGTGCAGTCAAACCATAAAAAAGGAAGCTGCCGGTGCAGCTACGCAATCCCCGTGTCTGGAAGGCCGTGCTGCATGGCCTTTTGGGGTATGACGGGGTTGCGTGCGTGCGGCAAGTTTGAAAAAGCGTGGCAACTCGGGTTGCTGCTAACAAAAGGCGAGAGATCGTTGGTTTTTCAACGCTGAAAAGTGCAGAGCTGTCGATCAACGTGGCCTGTTGTTCGAACATGGTTGCCCACGCATAGCCTACGGCTAGGCGCAGTCCCAAGGGCCGTCAGGTGGCTGACACACCGCGCAGAAATGTGGTTTCCACAATGTGGGCCAGCCCTGCACGTGCCAGACGGCCACGGCGTTCTGCATCGACCAGTCCACTAAAGATACTAAACCACAACTCTGACAGCGTGGCAGCAGTGACGTCGATACGGAAAACACCAGCTTGCTGGCCGCGTAAAAAAAACGCATCCATCCTTTGCTCGCACTTTTCAATCGTCTCAGGTGGCATCTCTCGAGCGAGATCGTTCCAGTAATGCGTCAGAAAGGCTGTCAGCTCAGGGTGTTCCAGATGGCGCGCGATGAGCTTGCGCAATGCCTCGGCAGGCGGGTCTGTCTCTAAGCAGGCGTCCTCGGTCGCCTGATTCAAGGCATCGCTGGCCTGCGTTGCCAGCCGCTGAATCAGCTGCTCGCGTGTGCGGCAGAAACGATACAGCGTGGCCTTGCTGATACCGGCTGCTTTTGCCAACTCCTGCAACGTGGCTCGCGGATGATCCACCAAGGCCAGCGCTAACGCAGCAAGCATTCGGGAGTCGTCGGCTTCGATGGAGGTGTGGGCGGTCATTGAGAAATTGATTTCCTTCTGAGAAAAATTTTCTTCAATTGAATCACAAAAGTTTCATCTTTGCCTGAAATCACCGATTCATTGAATTTTAAAAGGCCTATGTGAAACTTTATTGATTCATTTGGTGTTTTTAATCATTATGTGCACCCTTGCAAACTCATGCTTTCGAAGGCGTCGTGATGTCCATCTCCAACCACAACAACCGGCTTTTGCTACCTCTTACCCTGCTGGCAGCCGTCACACTTTCTGCCTGTGGCAAGGGCCTTGAAGGGGGCGGGGAGCGGCCCATCCCAGTGGTGGAGACTGTGACCGTACAGCCTCGCGCCCTCACCCTGACCAGTGAATTGCCAGGCCGCATTGAGGCAGCGCGGGTGGCGGAAGTGCGGGCTCGGGTGGCAGGCATCGTGCTGAGTCGAAACTTTGAGGAAGGGGCGGATGTGAAAGCGGGTCAGGTCTTGTTTCAGATCGATCCTGCACCGTTCAAAGCCACCTTGTCGCGTGCGCAGGCCGGACTTGCGCGTGCTGAAGCTACGCTGGCTGATGCCCAGGCAGTGGTGAAGCGCTATACACCGCTGGCTGTGATTGAGGCCGTGAGCCAGCAAGAGTTTGATGCCGCCCAGACGGCCCTGAAGTCCGCCCAGGCCGAGCGCCAGTCGGCGCAGGCCGAAGTAGAGATTGCGCGACTGAACCTTTCCTACGCCACAGTGACAGCCCCGATTGCAGGCCGTATCGGGCGTGCGCAAGTGACCGAAGGCGCTCTGGTGGGCCAGAACGAAGCCACGCCATTGGCCACCATCCAGCAAATTAGCGCGGTGTACGCCGACTTCAGACAGCCCGTGGGCGATGCCCAGCAATTGCGAGCAGTTGCTGTCGCTGGACAGAAAACGGGTGATGCCAGTGACCGCATCACGCTCAAGGTGGAAGGTTCGGGGCAGGAGCGTGAAGGGCGACTGCTGTTCTCCGATATCTCTGTCGATCAGGGGACCGGGCAGGTGCTGCTGCGCGGCAAGTTCCCCAATGCCGACGGCATGCTGCTGCCCGGCATGTATGTGCGAGTCAGCACGGCACAAGGCACGGACCCGAAAGCCATTTTGGTGCCGCAGCGTGCTGTGCAACGCAGCGCTGATGGCAGTGCGCAGGTGCTGGTGATTGACACCGACGATGTGGTGCAGTCTCGGCCCGTGCACACGGGTGCCATGTACGGTGCGCAGTGGCACATCACCCAGGGTCTGCAGGCCGCAGACCGCGTGGTGATTGGCGGCAACGCAGCGCCCGGCACCAAGGTGAAGGTGACTGAAAAAGATGGAGCACCTCCAGCCGCACCGACATTGCCCGCTGCATCGACCACCTTGGCGCCTGCCGCCAAAACGGTCTGAGGCCGGCCCCCAGTCCCTCCAGCTTTTGCATTTGACGCGAATGTCCACGCACTGGTCGTAGATTGCGACCACTCTGTGCTGAACATTCGCGTGCCCTAGGACCTGACATGCCCCGTTTCTTTATCGATCGCCCCAACTTCGCGTGGGTGGTCGCCATTTTCATCACGCTGGCTGGCTTGCTGGCCATCCCCGCACTGCCGGTCTCGCAGTACCCGACCGTGGCACCACCACAGGTAACGATTTCCGCCACCTATCCCGGTGCTTCAGCATCAACGCTGGTCGACTCGGTCACCAGTGTGATCGAAGAGGAGCTCAATGGCTCTAAAGGGCTGATGTACTACGAATCGTCCAGCAGCTCTTCGGGGATGGCCGAGATCACAGCCACCTTCGCACCAGGTACTGATCCCAATCAGGCACAGGTTGATGTGCAAAACCGCATCAAGAAGGCGGAGTCGCGCCTGCCGCGCGAGGTGACACAGCAAGGCTTGCAGATTGAGCAGGCCAGCTCCGGCTTCCTGATGATCTATACCCTGGCCTACAAGGACAGCCATTCCACCAAGGATGTCGTGGGTCTGGCCGATTACGCTGCGCGCAAGATCAACCCTGAAGTCAGGCGTCTGCCGGGTGTGGGGAAAGTGCAGTTCTTTGCTGCCGAGGCCGCCATGCGAATCTGGGTCGATCCGCAAAAGTTGCTGGGTTATGGCTTGTCGATTGCCGATGTCAACACGGCGATTGCAGCGCAAAACGTACAGGTGCCAGCTGGCAGCTTTGGTGCACGCCCGGGCTCGGCCGAGCAGGAGCTGTCGGCCACGATTGCCGTGCAAGGCATGCTGGAATCGCCCGAAGCATTTGGGCGAATCGTGCTGCGCGCCAATCCAGACGGCTCACAGGTCACATTGAGTCAGGTAGCTCGGATCGATGTCGGCAGACAGGACTACAGTTTCGAGATGCTGGAGAGCGGCAAAAAGGCTGTGGGTGCCGCTGTGCAGTTGGCACCAGGGGCCAATGCACTGCAGACGGCGGAAGCCGTCAAGGCACGTCTGGCAGAGTTGTCCAAAGACTTCCCCGCCGACATCGAATATGCCGTGCCTTACGACACATCGCTGTTCGTGGATGTGGCGATCAGCAAGGTCATTCAGACATTGGTGGAAGCCGCCTTGCTGGTGTTCGTTGTGATGTTCTTGTTCCTGCAGAACTTTCGCTACACCACCATTCCCGCCATCGTGGTGCCGGTGTGCCTGGCAGGCACGTTGGCGGTGATGTATGCGCTGGGTTTTTCCGTCAACATGATGACGATGTTTGGCATGGTGCTGGCCATCGGTATCTTGGTGGACGATGCCATTGTGGTGGTGGAGAACGTTGAACGCATCATGGCCCATGAAGGTCTGCCCCCCAAGCAAGCAACGATCAAGGCGATGGGGCAGGTCTCGGGTGCCATTGTGGGCATTACGCTGGTGCTGTCGGCCGTGTTCTTGCCGCTGGCCTTCATGAGTGGATCGGTGGGCGTGATCTACCAACAGTTCTCGCTGTCGCTGGCTGTTTCCATTCTGTTCTCAGGCTTTTTGGCGCTGACCCTGACGCCCGCACTGTGCGCTACGCTGCTCAAACCCATTCCTGCTGGTCACCATGACGAGAAACGCGGTTTCTTTCGCTGGTTCAACCGCAATTTTGGGGCGCTGACTGAGCGCTACACATGGCTCAATACGCGCCTGGTGCAACGCAGCGGACGGTACATGCTTGTGTATCTGGCCGTCGTCGGTCTGCTTGCATTTGTGTACACCCGGCTGCCCGAATCGTTCGTTCCTTCCGAAGATCAGGGCTACTACATCGTTGACGTGCAACTGCCCCCAGGTGCGACGCATGTGCGTACCGAGCGGGTTGTGAAGTCGATTGATGAGTACCTGCTTTCACGCTCGGCCACCGAGTCCACGGCCACCGTGATGGGGTTCAGCTTCTCAGGCACCGGTCAAAACGCGGCCATCAGCTTCCCGGTGCTCAAAGACTGGTCCAAACGCGGCGCGGGTCAATCTGCCGACGATGAGGTGGCTGCATTCAATGCGCACTTCGCGGGCATGGCCGACGCCACTGTCATGGCCGTGTCCCCTCCGCCCATCGAAGGTCTGGGCAATGCCAGTGGCTTTGCGCTGCGGCTGCAAGACCGTGGTGGCGTGGGTCGTGAAGCACTGACTGCGGCACGTGACAAGCTGCTGCAACAGGCCAACACCTCACCCATGTTCCTCTACGCCATGATGGAAGGCCTGCAGGATGCGCCCCAGCTGCGTCTGGACATCGACCGCGAGAAGGCTGAAGCACTGGGCGTGAACTACGGCACCATCAGCGCGGCCCTCTCAACAGCCTATGGTTCAGCTGTGGCGGCGGACTTTGCCAATCAAGGGCGCTTGCAGCGTGTGGTCGTGCAGGCAGACATGGCCAGCCGCATGACACCAGAATCCTTGCTCACCTTGCATGTGCCGAATGCATATGGCAAGCAGGTGCCGTTGTCTGCTTTCGCAACGACCGCCTGGGAAACCGGCCCCGTGCAGATTGCACGCTACAACGGTTATCCGGCCTTCAAGATCTCGGGCGATGCTGCCCCTGGACGCAGTACCGGGGAGGCCATGGCAGAACTAGAGCGCTTCATGCGTGAATTGCCACCGGGTATTGGCTACGAGTGGACCGGACTGTCCCTGCAGGAGCGCTCTGCCGGTGCCCAGGCTCCAGTGCTGCTTGCGCTGTCATTCCTGGTGGTATTTTTGCTGCTGGTGGCTTTGTATGAGAGCTGGGCCATTCCTGCCGCAGTGATGCTGGTGGTGCCTGTGGGGGCCTTGGGCTCCGTATTGGCTGTGACGGCCCTGGGCATGCCCAACGATGTGTACTTCAAGGTGGGACTGATCACCATCATCGGCCTTGCCGCGAAGAACGCCATTTTGATTGTGGAATTTGCCAAGAGTCTGCGAGAGCAAGGCATGGGCTTGGCGGAAGCGGCCATCGAAGCTGCACGCCTGCGTTTTCGCCCGATTGTGATGACCTCGCTGGCCTTCATTTTGGGGGTCGTACCGTTGGCCATCGCTTCAGGGGCGGGGGCGGCCAGCCAGCGTGCCATTGGCACCGGGGTGATTGGCGGCATGCTTACGGCAACGGTGCTGGGTGTGCTGTTTGTCCCGATCTTCTTCGTATGGGTGCTGTCACGCTTTCAAGGCCGTAAGTCGACCGAAGCCAGCGCGTCGACTTCCACCTCTCACCAACCTGCGGCGGATGCAGCAGGAGATTGACCGACATGAAAATATTGAACCTTGAACGCACGCCAGGAACTTTGGCTGTACTCACCTTGAGTGTGCTTTTAGCCGGTTGCTCGTTTGCCCCTGCACACCAGCGGCCAGACGTGAATCTTCCTGCGCAGTGGAGCACCATGCAAAACCCGTCGGATGTGTCCGCAGTTTCTGCGGCTGCTTCTGTGCAGTGGCAGTCGTTTGTCACCGATGACACGCTGCGCGGCTTGATCACGCAGTCCCTGGCGAACAATCGCAACTTGCGTCAAACCTTGCTGGATGTGGAGGCCGCACGCGCCACCTATCGTGTCGAGCGCGCAGATCGCTTGCCTGCTGTGGGATTACAGGGAGACGGGACACGGCAGCGTACCCCTGGAGACCTGAGCAGCACCGGTAATTCGCAGGTGCAATCTTCCTACCAGGCGGGAATAGGGCTTGCCGCTTTCGAGCTGGATCTGTGGGGGCGCGTTCGCAGCCTGTCGGACGCCGCGCTCCAGGAGTATCTGGCGACAGAAGAGGCCGCCCGTTCCGTGCAGATCAGTCTGGTGTCTGAAGTCATTCAGGCGTACGTGACACGTGATGGTGCACTGCACCGGTTGTCACTCACATCCAGCACCCTGAAGGCGCGTGAAGCTGGCCTGACGCTGATGAAGCATCGCCGTGAGGCGGGTGCTGCGACGGCGCTGGAGTACCAGGATGCAGTCGGGCTGGCTGCGCAGGCGAGGGCCGAACTGTCCCGCGTTGAGCGGGAAGTGCGTCAGTCCAGCCATGCTTTAGGGCTGCTGGTCGGTGATGCCGCGGTTGCCCTGCCTGATAGCCCGGGCACTTCGACATTGCTGGTTCAGGATATTGCGGTGGGAGCGCCTTCTGAACTGCTGACCTATCGCCCTGACATCAAAGCCGCCGAACATCGGTTGCAGGCCCGCAACGCCAGTATCGGGGCTGCGCGTGCCGCCTTTTTCCCGCGCATTTCGCTCACTGGTCTATTCGGTTCGTCGAGTGCTGAGCTGTCGGACCTTTTCTCTGGTGGTCAGCGTGCTTGGTCGTTCATGCCGCAGATCTATTTGCCAATCTTCGATGGCGGTCGTAACCGCGCCAATCTGGACCTGGCAACGCTGCGGCGCGATAGCGCAGTGGCCGCCTATGAAAGCACGGTCCAGACCGCCTTTCGCGAGGTGGCTGACGCGCTGGCTGCGACCGATACCTTGCGGCATGAAGAGGTGGCACGTGAGCAACTGGCCCAGTCAGGCATGGCATCTCTTCGACTTGCCGAGGCTCGCTGGCGGGGTGGGGTAGATAGCCAGTTACGGTATCTCGATGCCCAGCGCAGTGATTTCTCTAACCGTATGTCACTCATTGAGACCGCTACGCAGCGGCAGATTGCCCTGGCCACGCTGTTCAAGGTGCTTGGTGGTGGATGGCCGCAAAAGGTGCAAGAAACGGTGACGCCAGGCAGCGCAGAGGCTGCAAGCTGACGCATGGCTGCAGCACTGTGACTGGGGGCTGCGCCTTTTGCTGATTTGTGAACGCCGCTGTGTTCAATGCCTCCATCCTGAAGGGCCTGGGAGCAGCACACCACGAAGAAGGCATCGCGTGGCGAGCATGGCAAACACTTCACCAAGGATGTGCAGCGTTGTCGCCCTGTTTCAGGTGCTTGGCGATGAAAGGGGGGCCACGCAGAGGTGCGGGCCTGCTTTCATCCTCCAGCCAAAGTAGGCGGGGATGCCGGTGCAGCAGAGTGAAAACAAACGCATCACCTGGCCGATAAGGCTGCTATCCAGCCGGCAGCCGCGCTGTCAGCGCCTGTGACCTATACAACGCTCAAAGCCGGATGCCCGCTTTCTTGATGATGGCGGCGTTATTTTCGCTTTCCTTGCGCAGCAACTGAGCAAAGGCTGCACTGTCTTGCAGCAAGGCAACGTTGTCGGTGGCTTGCAAAATTTCCTGAATCTCTGGGGTCTGCACCTGCTGCTGCACCACGGCATTGAGTTTTTCCACTACGGCTGCAGGTGTGCCTGCTGGTGCCATGAAGCCGAACATGGATGTCAGGTTGGCCTCGGGCACTCCCAGCTCGGCCAATGTGGCGGCTTTGGGCTGGTTGGGCGCGCGCTGCGGACCGGTGGTGGCCAGCACGCGCAGCTTGCCTTGTTCAATCAGGCTGTTGACCGTGGGGAACGGGTTGCCCAGCATGATTTCAAAATGTGCACCCACCGCATCGGTCACTGTCTGCGCTACGCCTTTGTAAGGCACATGGATGAACTGCGCGCCGGTCTTGGCCTGAATCTGCTCGACCATGATGTGCCCCACAGAGCCCACGCCCGAGGTGGCAATCCGAATGCTGCCCGGGCTGGCCTTGGCCTGTGCAATCAGCTCTTGCCAGCTGCTGCCCTTGAAGGCAGTGGTAGCCAGCACATAGACGGGTGAATACATCATGGGTACGACGGCCATGATGTCTTTGAACGGGTCGTACGACAGCTTCATCAGGTGTGGCGACAGCGTCAGCGGGCTGATGGCGCTGAGTGCCAGCGTGTAGCCATCGGGCGCGGCCTTGGCCACTTCGGCCATGCCTACCGTGCCGCCTGCGCCGCCCTTGTTTTCCACCACAAAGCTTTGCCCCAGCACATGGCCCATCTTGTCCATGAGCTTGCGGCCCACGCTGTCCGTCACCCCGCCTGCGACATACGGGATCACCACCCGTACAGGTTTCTGGGGCCAGGGGCTTTGTGCCCAGACGGCGGGCAGCCCCAGCGCTGCGGCGCTTCCGAGCATGAAGTGGCGACGTTGCATCATGGTGCAATTCCTTTCAGTGTTTGCAGTGTGGTTGCGCGGTGCCTGGGTGCATGGTGTTCATGCCGCAGGGCACTTGGCGCTTGGCTGAGGTGCTGCAATTTTTATGCCGTGGTGTCTGGAAAAAACCAACGGCCTGCCAAGGATGTACCGGGGCAGGCCGTTTGTGCCGTGGGCTTACGAAGCGTAGGCTTCCAGCGGTTTGTCGTTCGGTGCTTGCAGCAAGCCTTTGAGCGTGTCGCTCATGGGCAGGCTCAGTGACATGTTCTTGGGTGGAATGGGTTGTACAAACCACTTGTCATAAATCTTGGCCACTTCACCGGACTTCATCATGCCGACCAGGGCATCGTCCACAGCCTTTTTGAAGGCGGGGTCATCTTTGCGAAACAGCAGCGCAATAGGCTCAGCCCCCAGCACTTCGCCCACAATTTTGTAGCCCTTGGGGTCCTTGGAGTTGGCAATCACGCCAGCCAGCAGGTTGTCGTCCAGCACGAAGGCATCGGCGCGGCCTGCTTCCAGCATCATGAAGCTTTCAAAGTGGTCTTTGCCCAGCTGTGTGGGCAGATTCACGCTGTTGTCGCGGGCATATTTGCGCAGCAATTGCACGGCGGTGGTGCCTGCAGAGGCGGCCACGGTCTTGCCATCGAGCTGCTTGAACGAGGTGACGGGCGAGTCAGCGCGCACGGCCATGCGCACTTCGCTGACATAGGTGGTCACAGCAAAAGAGACTTGCTTTTGGCGGCTCAGGTTGTTGGTGGTGGGGCCGCAACCCAGATCCACGGTGCCGTTTTGCACCAGAGGCAAGGTGTTTTGCGCGGTCATGGCCATGTATTCAATCTTGGCCTTGGGCACGATCTGGCCCAGTACCTTCTCGCACAGCTCCACGTGGTAGCCCACAAATTGGGCGTTGGAGCCCAGCGCGTAGGCCATGGGGGCCGAGCTTTCTCGCACACCAATCACCACCTTGCCTTGCTGTTGAATTTTCTCCAGTGTGGTGGCAGTTTGTGCTTGCACGCTGAAAGCGGACAGCACGGCGGCACAAGCCAAGGTCAAACGAGCAGACAAGAAACGCATAAGAAAAATCTCCTTGGTGGGGGCAGAGCAATCCCCGTGCCGGCTGGTGAAAACCTGAGAGGCAAGGGGTGCACGCTGTGGGGAGTGTCAAGCACTTGTGTCAACTATCTGGCAATTGCCCGCTGCGGCATAACGATGAAATGGAAGAAGGTCATGCGCTGGATGTATGACTAAGGTGTTACACCTAGCCCCCCGGCAATTGCCGCAAGGCCTTGGCAGCAGCTGCCAAGGCGTGCAGCGCTGCGCGCCTACCATCTGCCGCTGGACACGTTGTGTGGGCGGGGTGCAGGTGGCGAAAGGTGCAGCCTGTGGGCGCACGCGAAGATCAAGGGGGTGCGTAGCTGCGCTGGAGGACGCACAAGGACGCACGATGGCAAAGCAGTTGCGCACCACAAAGGTGCGCGTGCGTTTTTTATGCAGGGCAGGCTGTGTCTTCCCACCAGCCGCTGACCAGCCCCTGTGGCTTGCGCAGGGCGCGTACCCAGGCGCAATCGGGCCATGCCTCCATCTGAACATTCATGCCTGCAAATACGCCATAGCCTTCGCCAGCGCTGATTTCGCCATCGGCCTGCAAGCTCTCGCCAGCCCGAATGCTGCAAGCTGCGCGCAGATCGCCCAGCGTCTTGATGCCCCAGCCCGCCTGAATGTGGTTGCCGCAGTTCACTTGGCCTTGCGTGGCAATGCCCTGGCCCACGTCCAGCAAGCCTTGCACGCAGACATTCCCCCCTGCACGCAGGCCTTTGGTGCATTGCAGCATGCCTTGTACCTGCACTTCGCGGCCAATGATGGCTTCGCCCTGCAACTGCACCTTGCCACCGCAGCGCAGCTCCCAGCCGGTGCGCAGCGATTCGGCGTACACATCGCCCTGAACCTCCACGCTCCATGCCGTTTTGATGGTGCCGCCTGCCTTGAGCATGCTGTCGCAAAAAATGGCACCGCCGCTTTGAATGTCTCCGCCTACTTCTACCGTGCCTGCGCGAATGCCTGCCCCCACCTGCAGCTTGCCTCCCACCAGCAACTGACCGGGCACGCGCACATCACCGTGCACGATCAGCGTGCCGGCAAAGACAAAGTGGTCGGCCTCCAGATGGTCCAGCTCCAGCACCGAGTGGGTGGAGCCAAAGTTTTCCAGCAGCCAGCGTGCGTCTTCAATGCGCCCGGCGGCTACTTGGGTGTCCATGGCGCTTTGGTAGTCCTTGCCACTGAGTTCATTGCGTACAAACCAGCGGTAGCCAGCGGCGCAGGGGTTTTTGCCGCGCAGAAAAGTTTGGGTCAGTTCCATGTCCATGGGTCAAGCTCGTCCATTCCGGGTGAATGAGAACGGGCGCATGGCGTGGCTAGGCAGTGTCTGTGCAGACGTAGTGGGGCCGTAGCGGTGTATATGCGCCCTTGCGGTTGCAAGAGGTTGGTGCCGTGCGGAGGAGAGAGTGTGTGGTCTTACACCTTCCGCACGGCGGCGGAAAGCATGGCCGTAACGCCACTGAGACTGATGAATGCCGTTGGAACACCATGGCTTTGCGCATGCTGGCGGCGCAGCACGCAGGCACGCGACAGCGGCGCTGCGGTCAAAGCAGTGCGACGCAGGGCGGTGGCTGAGGGTGCAAGCGTGGAGTGCATGGTGGGCACACATTATCGGAGGCATTGCTTTTCAGCATGTTGCAGTGCGACATTCGCTTGCGTGGGGATACCTTGCCGCGCAGCAAGGCATACAGCTTTGGGTAACATCGGCTCCCCTGCGGGCGCGCGCGGTCAGCGCATCTACCTTTGCCCGGCACCTATTTGTTCGTGCAAGCCCACGCCTTTGAGCTGGTGGTCTTGTGCGAAGTGTTTCGAGAGCCATGTCCATGACATCCCACACCCCTCCCTCGTTTCTCAGCCGCATCGCTATTGCGATCGGCAGTTTCTTTGCCATTTTGGGCAACGGACGCCTGGCCGCTGACGTGGCCCGCGTACGCAATGGTGAAGCCCTGGCCGCCGATGTGGCACCACAGGAAATCCGTGTTGAAGTGCCCGTCGAGAAAATTGTCGAAGTGCGCGTGGAAGTACCGGTAGAAAAGATCTTTGAGAAAACCGTGGAAAAACGGGTCGAGGTTCCCGTTGAAAAGCTGGTCGAAAAAACCATTGAAGTGCCCACCAGCACTGCTGCCCTGCAACTGCTGGGCCTGATGCAGCGCGAAGCGCGTTTTGTGGACTTCATTCAGGAAGACGTGGCCCCTTATACCGATGCAGAAATTGGCGCCGCAGCCCGCGTGGTGCACGAAGGCTGTCGCAAGGTGCTGCGTGAGCACTTCACCATCCAGCCTGTGCGTGTGGAGGCAGAAGGCAGCCGCGTGACGCTGGAGGCTGGTTTTGACGCCGCCGCCGTGCACCTGACTGGCAACGTGGTTGGCCAGGCACCGTTCACCGGCACCTTGGGCCACCGCGGCTGGCAAGTCACTGAGGTGAAGTTGCCCCAGCTGACCGACACGCAAGCTGCCAAAGTCATCGCGCAAGCGGAAGTGGAGCTGTAAACCATGAACATGTTTGCCTCCATTGCCGCTTCAGGCAACGCTGCCGCATCGTCCACAGCACCTGTTGCAGATGCGCATACCGGCGCAGCCAATGCAAACCCAGCAAGCGCTAACAGCCAAAACAGCTTGCCATCTGGCACAGCCCAATACAGCATTGGTATCGACCTGGGCACCACGCATTGCGCGCTGTCGTTTGTCGATAAAACCGCCAGCGACGGTGAAAAAGTGGTGCAGGGCGTGCTCAACGTGCCCCAGCTCACGGGTCCTGCCAGTGTGCAAGCCAAGCCCCTGCTGCCATCATTTTTGTACCTGCCGCATGACAGCGAGCTGACCGAAGCCGAGCGCACTCTGCCCGGCGCACCCGTTGCCAGCTACATCACGGGTGAATTCGCCCGCACACGCGGCGCGGCCACGCCCATCCGTCTGGTCAGCAGCGCTAAAAGCTGGTTGTGCCACCCCGGTGTGGACCGCCGCGCTGGCATCTTGCCGCCCGATGCGCCAGAAGAAGTCAGTCGTGTCTCGCCGCTGACCGCGTCGATTCGCTATTTGGAGCACCTGCGCTGGGCGTGGGAGCAAGCGCACCCCGAAGCACCATTTGCGCAGCAAGACATTACCGTCACCATCCCCGCCTCTTTCGACCCCGCCGCGCGCGAGTTGACTGCCGAGGCCTGCAAGGCCGCAGGTTTTCATAACCTGACCCTGCTGGAAGAACCTCAAGCGGCGCTGTACAGCTGGATTCAGGCCAGCGGCGGCGACTGGCGCAAGCAAGTCAAGCACGGTGACGTGATCTTGGTGGTGGACGTGGGTGGCGGCACCACCGACCTGTCGCTCATCGCCGTGCTGGAGCGCGATGGCAGTTTGGAGCTGCAGCGCATTGCCGTGGGTGAGCACATCTTGCTGGGCGGCGACAACATGGACCTGGCGCTGGCCTACGGCGTGGCCCGCAAGCTGGCCGCTGAGGGCAAGCAGCTGGACGCATGGCAAACCCGCGCCCTCTCGCACGGCTGCCGTGCTGCCAAAGAACAGTTGCTGGCCGACGACGCCTTGCAATCCGTGCCCGTGGTGGTGCCTAGCCGGGGCAGCAAGCTCATCGGTGGCTCCATCCGTACCGAAGTCACGCGCCAGGAAGTGCTGGCCATGCTGGTGGAAGGTTTCTTCCCCAAAGTGGCCGTCTCTGACAAGCCCCACACCCGTGCTCGCGCCGCGCTCACACAGCTGGGCCTGCCGTATGCGCAAGACGCCGCTGTCACGCGCCATCTGGCCGCCTTCCTCAGCCGCCAGGTGAATGCCCTTCAAGACATTGACGGCCTGAATGTCGATCAGGTGCAAGGCTCTACCTTCTTGCACCCCACGGCCATTTTGTTCAACGGCGGTGTGCTCAAGGCTGCGCAGATTGAGCAGCGCATTCTGGAAGTCATCAACGGCTGGCTGGACGACGAGGCCTGCGAGCCCGCCCGCTTGCTTGACGGTGCCAATCTGGACCTGGCCGTTGCCCGTGGCGCCGCCTACTACGGGCACATCACCACCACCGGCCGTGGTGTGCGCATCCGTGGTGGCACGGCGCAGTCGTACTACGTGGGCGTGGAATCAAACATGCCCGCCATTCCCGGCATGGAGCCGCCCATGTCTGCCCTGTGTCTGGCGCCGTTTGGCATGGAAGAGGGCACTGAGGTTGCGTTGAGCGACTTGGAGCTGGGCCTGGTGGTGGGTGAGCCTGTGCGCTTGCGCTTCTTTGGCTCATCGGTACGCCGCGCAGATGTGGTCGGCACCATGCTGGACTTCTGGGGCCCCGAAGAGTTGGTGGAACTGCAGGAAATTGAGTTGAATCTGCCCGCTGCGGGCCGTGCTGCTGGGGAGGTTGTGCCTGTGACTTTGGAGGCACGGGTGACCGATATCGGGACGCTGCAATTGAATGCGGTTCCTGTTGGCGGCACTGAGCGCTGGAAGGTGGAGTTTGATGTGCGTGCGGAGACTGCTGACGAGGCTTGATCTCCCTCATCGCTACAACGGTTGACTCTAACGTTTGATGTTGTTGCAAAGCCTGTTGGCCGAAGGTCAGCAGGCTTTTTTGTTGGATGGGTGTTTTGGGGTTCAGATGCTTATGCATCAAGAGCTGGTGGCTGTGTTTTTGTTGTGGCTGTGGCTTTGTTGACAGAGGCCGGTTTGTCGCACCGGCGGGCGAGTAACTTTCTTGTTCGCGACAAGAAAGTCACCAAAGAAGCGCGTTTGCCGACGGCTATCCGGCAGAACTCACTGCGCGCTTGCAGCGCTGCGTTCAAACAGCTGCCGGAAGTTTGAGGGACGTCCGCGAGTGGAGCGCGATAAACGACCAGCAATTGCCAAAACAACAATAAGAGGTAAAGCGAAATTCAGCGCTTATGCGGCAAGCGAAAGCGGCTCAAATTCTTGGAAAGAACACACTGCAAATCAGATAAAACAGGCTGTACTCCATACCCTTGTACCCGTGCCGAGGCGCACAGAGCGCAGGGTGGGCATGTGTGCCAAGTGGCACGCATGCATCGTCATCTAACTTGCCGCAGTTGTTCGAGCGAAGCGGCCAAGCCGCGCAGCGAGTTCTGCGGCACCATCCTGTGATTGAGCACCGCAGGTTGCCCGCAGCGCAGCGAAGGGACACGGGTAGCAGGGTGTGCTTCTTTGCTTACTTTCTTGCACAAGCAAGAAAGTAAGGCCCCGTCGGGGGCGACCCGGCCAGCAAGTTCAAGTTAAGAAAAGCAAGCCTTCGCCGCGCGATAAGTGGCTAGCACAAGTCAAGACGCACTGCTCACTCGGAGGGCGGTGTGTCGTGCGCGGCGTTTTGCAGTGTATGCAGCAATTGCGTGCGCAGGTCCTCGGGCCAATCGCCCAGCAGTTCATCGGCCACTTGCTGCTGCACGGCTTGAAGCTGTGCCACCAGCTGCTTGCCTGCGGGGCTCAGGTGCAGGTGGCGTACCCGTTTGTCTGCCGTGCTGGGGGTGCGCGTGAGCCAGCCTTGCGTCTCCAGGCTGGAGAGGATGCGTGTCATCTGGGCCTTGTCGGTGTGGCTGCGCTCGATCACATCTTTTTGCGTGATGCCCGGGTGGCGAGCGGTGTGCAGCAGCACGCGCGCTTCGTTCAGGGTGAGCTCAGGGTGGGAGGCCTCCAGATGGCTGCGCGTTCGGGTGCGGAATATGTGCAGCAGCTCATGCAGGTTTTCAAATATCTGGAGCGAGGATGAAGTGGTCATACGTAATTCAAGTTGACAAAGTCAACTAATTAATTATTATTGATTGACTTTATCAACCATGTGCGTACCTGTCTACCTTGCGGAGGGCAAAGGGTGCGCCGTTATCTGAACAATGAAAACTTCTGAATCCAAGCTTGTCTCTACCCGTAAAAAATTGCACCGCCGCTATACGCCGATTGTTTTCTCACTCTACATGGCGGCCATCATGGCGCTGCTGATGTGCTCGACCATTGTGGCGGTGAACCATGGTTTGAGCGCTGGATACATAGCGCAGGTGTTCAAGGCTTATGTGGTGGCCATGCCGGTGGCATTTTTCTGTGTATTGATTGTTCGTCCGGTTGTGATGCGGCTGGTGGCCATGACGGTGGATGTGCCCGGCCACTGATGCAAGGTGGCTGCATGTGCCCGCATGCACGGCATGCCTGTAGCCCATGCACCAGCGTCCGATGGCTTGTCTCAAACAGATATTGCGGGGCGATCTTTGCCGTGGGTGACGCAGTGCAAGGGGGCTTGCTACGATTCCAGCCTCTGTTGCGCACTGTTTGTATTGAGGTTTCATGCCCGTAGCCCCGCCGTCTCCTGCTTTCATTGTTGGTATTGATCTGGGCACCAGCCACACGGTGGTGGCCAGCGTGCCGCAGGGCGGATCGGCCAAAGACATTGCCCTGCTTCAGATTGCACAGCGCAGCACGGCGGGTGAAGTGGTGGCGCAGCCGCTGTTGCCCTCGGTTCGTTACCAGGCTGCACCCGGTGAGTTGGGTGATGCGTGGCAGTTGCCGTGGCCGCCTCAGGGTGCACAAGCTGCCGCCCCTGCCGTGATTGGCCGCTGGGCGCGTGACCTGGGCGCGGCTGTGCCGGTGCGTTTGGTGGCCAGTGCCAAAAGCTGGCTCTCGCACACGGGCGTGGATCGCACGGCCGCTATCTTGCCGTGGGGGGCGGGGGACGATGTGGCCAAGGTATCGCCGCTGCAAGCCAGCGCTTCGTACCTGGCCCATGTCAAAACCGCGTGGGATCAGCAGCACCCCGGTGCACCGCTGCACCAGCAAACCGTGGTGCTCACCGTGCCAGCCTCATTCGATGAGGGCGCTCGCGCACTGACGCTGGAGGCTGCCAGTCTGGCCGGTCTGGAGCAGGTGCATTTGCTGGAAGAACCTAAGGCAGCCTTTCATGACTGGCTGCTGCTGCAGGGCGATCAACTGGCGCAGCAGCTTGCCGACAGCCGTTTGGTGCTGGTAGTAGATGTAGGCGGTGGTACCACTGACCTGACACTGATCCGCGTAGAACCGGCAAAAACCGGGGCAGCCGATGGCGGCCTGCCCACGCTGACGCGCACCGCCGTGGGCGAGCACCTGATGCTGGGCGGCGACAACATGGATCTGGCGCTGGCGCACCAGCTAGAGCCCGCGCTGGCCGGGGCTGGCCAGCGCTTGCCCGCAGCACGTTTTGCACAGCTGGTGCAGCGCTGCCGTATCGCCAAAGAGCAACTGCTGGCGCAAGATGCCCCCGCGCATGTCACGGTCACGCTGCTGGGCGGTGGCAGCCGTTTGCTGGCCCAGACCCAGTCCGTCACGCTCACACAGGCGCAGGTGCAGCAATGGGTGGTGGAAGGTTTCTTGCCACCTGCTGCGATGACCGATCACCCCGCCAAACGCCAGGGCGCGTTGCGGGGTTTTGGTCTGCCGTACCCGGCAGACGCTGCCATCAGCCGCCATTTGGCACAGTTTCTGGCGCAGCACGCAGGGGGCGCTTTGCCCGATACCGTGTTGCTCAATGGCGGCGTGTTCCACGCCCATGCGCTGGTTGAGCGCTTGACGCAGCAGCTCAGCGACTGGCGCGGCAGCCCCGTGCGCGTGCTGCACAACCCGCACCCTGACTGGGCCGTGGCCCGGGGCGCTGCTGCTTATGGGCTGGCACGGGCTCAGGCAGAGCAAGCACCAACAACCCATTCGCTGCTGGCCCCCACGCAGTCTGCGCAAGCTGCTGTCACCACCATATGGCCGCAGATTGGGGGCGGGTCGGCCCGCAGCTATGGGCTGCTCTTGCCCGGCAAGGCTGGTGAAGCACCGCACATTCTTTGCCTGCTGCCCAAGGGCACGCCCGAGGGGGTGCGCATAGTGCTTTCGGGCCGCCGTTTTGCGTTGCGGCTGGGGCAGGCAGTGCGCTTTGTGCTGTTTGCTAACAGCCAGCACAGCGGGCCTATGCAGGCGGGGCAACTGATCAAGCTGGAGGGCGATGGCTGGGTGGAGCTGCCACCACTGTCCATGGTGCTGCCAGCGCCGCAAGGCCAGCTCACGGCACAAGTGGAAGTGCAACTGCAAGCGTGCATGACCGAAGTGGGGACGCTGGAAGTGCGGTGCACCCGTATTCAAGACGGTGTGGCTGACCCTGCGCAGTCATGGCTGCTGCCCTTTAGCGTGCGCGGTGCCGTGGGGCAGGGGGCACAAGAAAGCACAGCGGCTAATGCTGATGCAGAGAGTACTGCAGGCCAAAAAGGCCCAAAAGGCCAGAAAACAGCAGATACCCCATTGCCCGAAGCAGTGGCGCAGATAGACCGTATTTTTGGCACGCAGGCGCAATCAGTCACGAGCAAAGAAGTGCGCCAGTTGCGCCAGTCGCTGGAGAAATTGCTGGGCCCGCGCGAGGGCTGGCATGTGGGCCTGCTGCGCGCCCTGTTTGATGCGCTGCTGGCCCGTGCCAAGCGCCGCCGCCGCAGTGCAGACCATGAGCGCGTCTGGTTCAATCTGGCTGGCTGGTGCCTGCGCCCCGGCGTGGGGGCAGAACTCGATGGCTGGCGGATGGCGCAAGTGTGGTCGCTCTACGAGCAGGGCCTGGGCCATGCCAAAGAGGCCGCCAACTGGACGGAGTGGTGGGTCTTTTGGCGCCGTGTGGCGGCGGGCCTTAATGAAGCGCAGCAAATGCAGGTGCTGGAAGCCGTGGCCAGTGCCATGCAAAAGACCGTGCAGCAAACTACCCAGCGCAGCGTGGCAAGCGGTGGCGGTAAAGCCAGCTTTGGCAGCTATGACGACATGCTGCGCCTGTTCGCCGCGATGGAAGCCGTGCCCTGGCAGTACCGCCAGGAGATGGGCCAGTGGATGCTGCAGCGCCTCAAGCGCCCCGATGAATCCGTGCAGACCTGGTGGGCCATTGGGCGCCTGGCTGCCCGCCAGCCGCTGGCAGCCAATGCGCACCTGGTCATGCCGCCCGCCGCCTCGCAAGTGTTTCTGCAAGCCACTTTGGCGCAGGACTGGCGCAAGAACGAAACCGCCATGTTTGCGGCGGTACAGATTGCGCGCATGACGGGTGACCGTGCTCGCGATGTACCCGATGCGGTGCGCCAGCAGGTGCTGGAGAAAATGCGCGCTTCAGGCGCGCCAGAACGCTGGATAGCGCTGGTAGAGCAGGTGGTGCAGATGGAGGCCGAAGACCAAAAACGCAGTCTGGGTGACAGCCTGCCGCCAGGGCTGGTATTGCTGTCGCCGGGCAGTCGTGCGCCAGCGTAAGTGCTGGTATTCATTAATTTTCTGAACATGGGCTGAGGCGATCAGCCCTCTTTTATGCACCGACGTTGGCTGGGTATGCGATGGTTTTTTGGGTGGTTGGGCTGCTTTTTTAGCCTGTTTCTGTACAGCAGTGCGGTCTATGGGCTGCTGCATGGGGTGCTGGGGCAGACGCTGGTGTTTGGTGCTTTGTATCGCATGTTCATGTACCACGAGGCCTATGCCTTTCAATACATTGCGTTGTTCTGTGCGGTGCATGCATCGGTCGTTACGGCAGCTGTCTATGGTCTGCCGCAAAGCTTGCGCAGCCATCGCTGGCTGCTGGCAGCAGGTACTTTGCTGGTGACCATTGCTGTGGCTTCTGTACTGGGGGGCGTGCTCTGGAAAATCCATGACATGCTGGCGGGCTACTTTCCCCCTGGGCCAAGGCTCTGGCAAGACTTGCTGTGGGGTGCTGAAATGGGGTTTTATCTGGGCTGGCAGGTGCTGGCCATGTCGCAGCCCTACAGCTTGCTGTGCCTGCTGGGCTTTGTGTGGGTCACGCTCAAGTGCAGCCAGCTGGCGCACAGGCCCCGCAGCGCGCATATGCTCTGACACCGCCTTGCCTGTACCTGCCTTCGGTCGTGCACGGCAGCTATGCCTAGACGCGCTTGCGCTGTGGGGCAGGCGGGTTCCCCGTTGAACTGATTTGAAATCTTGCTGTGATGTCTGCTTCTAACTCCGTCCCCTCGCCCGTGCCTGTGTTTCGTTCCCGCTTCTGGCTTGGGCTGCTGGCGGTACTGATCATTGCAGTGGGTCTGGCCTCGCGCCGTGGCTGGTCGCCGTTTCCTGCGGTGCTGGGCAATTACCCGGGCGACATGCTGTGGGCATGGCTGGTGTTTTTGTGCGTGGCCTGGTTGCGGCCCACGATGGCGCGCGGGCGGCTGGCCGCTGTGGCTTTGCTGATTGCGTTTGCGGTGGAGTTGCTGCAGCTGTATCAGGCACCGTGGATTCAGGCGGTGCGCGCCACCACACCTGGTTATCTGGTGCTGGGCAATGGTTTTGACCCTCTGGATCTACTGGCCTACGTGGTGGGCGTAGGGCTGGGTGCCTGGGTTGATGCATGGTGGCCCTGGGCGGGGTCACGTGCTGCAGCGGGGCAGTCGCTGCAGCCCTGATCTGGGCTGGCCGCTTTGCGACAGTGCATTCGCTCGCGCTGCCTAAAATTGGCGCGTCACAACACGCACCGAGGGGATTGCAATGGGATTGCTAGATGGCATGCTGGGCAACGCATCCAAGGTGGATGCCGCCAAGTTTGAAACGGAATTTACGCAAATTCTTGCTCCGGGCGAGAAGGTAGAGCACGTGTATCAGCTGATCCGCGACTACTTCGTCTTTACCGACAAGCGACTGGTGCTGGTGGACAAGCAGGGCATCACCGGCAGCAAGGTGGAATATCACTCGGTGCCCTACAAAAGCATTACCCACTTCAGCGTGGAGACGGGCGGCACCTTCGATCTGGATGCAGAGTTGAAGATCTGGATTTCTGGCACGGCGGCACCCGTGCAAAAGCAATTCAACAAAAAACTGAGCATTTACGAAGTGCAGTCAGTGCTGGCCAGCTACGTACTGAAATGACTATGAAACCCTTGCTGCACAAATCTGTTTTCGCCCTTCTGGCTTTGGGTGGCCTTGCGCCATTGGCGTGGGCACAAACGCCCAGCTGGCCCACCAAGCCCATCACCTTTGTCGTTCCACAAAACCCCGGCGGTGCCAATGATGTGATTGCGCGCGCTGTGGCGCAAAGTCTGGGCACCTCGCTGGGCCAGCCCGTGATTGTGGAAAACCGCCCCGGTGCCAACGGCAATGTGGGCACCAGCCAGGTGGCCCGCAGCGCTGCCGATGGTTATACGTTTTTGGTGACGGCGCAAAGCGCATACACCATCAACCCGGCGCTGTATTCCCGGGTGCCATTTGACCCAATCAAGGACTTCACGCCGGTGATGCAACTGGCGGTAGCGCCTTACCTGCTGGTGGTGAACCCGAGCTTTCCGGCCAAGACGCTGGACGAGCTGGTGGCCTATGCCAAAGCCCACCCCGGCAAGGTTGAATATGCATCGGCAGGCAATGGCACGCTCAACCACTTGCTGGGCGAGATGCTGAAAAAGCAGCGCGCAGTGGACTTGCTGCATGTGCCCTACAAGGGCGCAGCCGCTGCGGCCACCGATGTGGTGGCGGGCCAGTTACCCGTCACCTTTGGCAGTTTTCCCGGTGTGATGCCCTTTGTGACCAGTGGCAAGCTGCGCGTGCTGGGCGTGGCCTCTGACAAGCCCACGCCGCTGGCCCCTGAGGTTGCGGTGCTCAAGGATCTGGCGGTCACCTCGTGGTACGGCTTGCTGGCCCCGGCTGGCACACCTCAGCCGGTGGTGGACAAGGTGTACACGGCCATCACCCAGGTGCTGGCCACCCCTGCGATGCAAGAGCGCCTGAAAACACTGGGCGCTGAGCCTGTGCAATCGAGCCCCGCCAGTTTTGCCGCCAGCTTGCCCGCTGAGCTGGCGCACTGGAAAAAGGTGGTGGATGCCTCGGGCGCTCACATCGACTGATGCGTGATTGACGGCAGTGCCCAGGGCCTGCCGTGGCCACTTGGGCATGCCATTTGCTGCGTGGGTGACTGTGAAGGGTTTCGGCTGCGCTGCGCATTTGTTATGTTCCAGCGCAGTCGTTTTTTCTCTGGAGTTCCCCCATGCCAACGCCCAATCTTTTCAAACGAGCCCTCAAAGCGGGCCAGCCACAAATCGGCCTGTGGTCCACACTGCCTTCGCCTTATGTGAGTGAGCTGGTGGCAGGCAGTGGCTTTGACTGGCTGCTGCTGGACACCGAGCACACGCCCACCGATGTGCCGCAGATGGTGCAGCAGCTGCAAGGCGTGGCGGCAGCGCAGGTGCGCGCAGGTTGCGCGCCCACACAGGCGGTGGTGCGGCCGGCCTGGAATGACAAAGTGCTGATCAAGCGTTATCTGGACATTGGGGCGCAAACGCTGCTGCTGCCTTTTGTGCAAAACGCCGATGAAGCCCGGGCCGCGGTCGACGCTGTGCGCTACGCACCGCAAGGGGTGCGCGGCATGGGCGGCAGCATGCGCGCCTCTAACTTTGGGCGTGACAGCGAGTATGTGGCCAAGGCGGCCCATGAAATTTGCCTGCTGGTGCAGGTGGAGACGCGCGATGCGCTGGTGAATCTGGAAGAAATTGCCAGCGTGGATGGGGTCGACGGCGTGTTCATTGGCCCGGCAGATCTGTCGGCCAGCCTGGGCTATGCAGGGCACTCCACGCACCCAGACATGACCGCCATCATCGACGACGCCTTGCATCGCGTGCGCAGCTGCGGCAAAGCGCCGGGTATTTTGGTGACCAGCCCCGAGCGCGTGCAAAGCTGCTTGCACCAGGGCGCGCTGTTTGTGGCTGTGGGCATGGACATGCTGCTGCTGCGATCAGGGGCCGATGCGCTGGCTGCGCGTTTCAAGCCATCGCAAATCAACGCTGGCGCTAGTGCTTCTATGTATTGAGCCGTTCATCGGGCTTTCTACAATGCTTGAACTGCGGCGGCTCGGGCGCTAGCGCTCAGTGCCTCTTTAAAAAAGAAGCGCTCAGCGCTTACCTGTAAACGTTTTCAAATACTTTTATATCTGAAAACGTTAACTGGTAAGCGCTAGTAGCTATTAAAACCTTCTTTGCGCTGCGTTGTCTCTGGACGGCCTTCTTCATTTTTCAGCTGAGAACATTCCATGTCCCATTCTTATCCTGACACCCAATTGCTCATCAACGGTCAATGGCAGCCAGCGGCCAGCGGCAAGACCATTGCCGTGCACAACCCGGCCACGGGCGCTGTGATTGGGCAACTGGCGCATGCGGGCATAGAAGACCTGGACCGCGCGCTGGCCGCTGCTGAAAAAGGCTTTGTCATCTGGAAAAACACCAGCGCCCATGAGCGCCAGGCCACCATGCGCAAGGCGGCAGCCCTGCTCAAGGAACGTGCCGACGATATTGCCGCGCTGCTGACGCAAGAGCAGGGCAAGCCACTGGCGGAGGCCAAGGGCGAAGTGCTGGCGGGCGTGGGCATCATTGAATGGTTTGCCGACGAGGCCCTGCGTCTGTATGGCCGCATCGTGCCAGCACGCCGGGGCGATGTGCAGCAACTGGTGATCAAGGAGCCCGTGGGCCCCGTGGCTGCCTTTACGCCGTGGAACTTTCCCGTCAACCAGATCGTGCGCAAGATCAGCGCTGCGCTGGCTACGGGCTGCTCTTTCCTGTGCAAGGCGCCAGAAGAAACCCCGGCTTCGCCTGCCGCGCTGTTTCAGTGCTTTGTCGATGCGGGCGTGCCCGCTGGTGTGATTGGTCTGGTCTATGGCGACCCGCACGAAATCTCCAGCTACTTGATTCCCCACCCCGTGATCCGCAAGATCACCTTCACCGGCTCTACCCCTGTTGGCAAGCAACTGGCGGCCATGGCAGGCGCGCACATGAAGCGCAGCACCATGGAGCTGGGCGGCCACGCGCCGGTGATCATTGCCGAAGACGCTGATGTGGAACTGGCCGTGAAAGCCGCTGGTGCCGCCAAGCTGCGCAATGCAGGCCAGGTTTGCATTTCGCCCACCCGCTTTTTGGTGCACAAGAGCCTGGAAAAGCAGTTTGCCGAGCAGGTGGTGGCGTACTTTGCCTCTATCAAAGTGGGCAATGGGCTGGATGCCGATACCAAGATGGGTCCGCTGGCCAATCCCCGCCGCGTCACGGCCATGCAGTCACTGGTTGCCAACGCGCAGGCCAAGGGTGCCAAGTTGCTGATGGGCGGCCAGACGCTGGGCGATGCAGGCAATTTTTACGCGCCCACTATCTTGGCCGATGTGCCGCTGGATGCCGATGTGTTCAACAACGAGCCCTTTGGCCCCATGATTGCCATGCGCAGCTTTGACAAGCTGGACGAAGCCATTGCCGAAGCCAACCGCCTGCCGTATGGCCTGGCCGCCTATGCGTTCACCGCATCGCTCAAGAACGCGCACCTGCTGACCCAGCAGGTGGAAACCGGCATGCTGTGGATCAACCAGCCTGCGGTAGCCTCTGCCGAAATGCCCTTTGGCGGCGTGAAGGATTCGGGCTATGGCTCGGAAGGCGGCATGGAGGCACTGGAGGCCTACCTGATCCCCAAGGCCGTCTCGATTGCGATGGTCTAAGAGGGGCCAGCACGCAGACAAAAAAAGGCCGCAGTTGCGGCCTTTTTGCTTGGGATAAAGGGATTGGGTTTCGGATTCAGGTTCAGATTCAGGGCGTTGGTACATCGTCACCCAGCGGCCTGCCATCGCTGGCGCGCTCATCGGTGTTGACCAGGCCTTTCTTCACATCACGGTGGGCTTGCTGCATCTCGGGTGCGGGTTGCTGGTCTGTCATGTTCACTGACTGATCCCGCTCGTGCGGCAACTTGCCTTGCGCGCCTGCATCGGTGGGGCGCTGCTTGCGGGTGGTATCAATGTGCGGTTCATCCTGTGTGGCGCTGGGCTTATGCTGGGGCATGGCGGCCTCCTTTCACACTGCAGTGTGGCTGCAGGGGCCGCGTAGCGCTGTAGTCCAGTGGCGGGCACGCGGGCGAGCAAATGAAAAATTCTTTTCAAGCTGTTGCACGTACTGTGCACTGACTGGCAAGTCCTACAGCGCATGGCAGCAGCTTGCGGCACCATCAAGGCATCGGCCGTGCGCTTGCGCAGCACGCATGCGCAAAGTCTTTTTCAATCACAATATGGAGGACGCGAATGACGTTAATCCCCGGCGAAACCCAACCTGGCTTTACCGAGCTTTTTGCCCAACTGGGGCTGCCCAATGATGAGGCCAGCATTGCGCAGTTCATTCGCCAGCATATGCCTTTGGCCGATGACGTATTGCTGCACGAAGCACCGTTTTGGTCTCCACAGCAAGCGCAGTTGCTCAAGGAAGAGATCAGGCTGGATGATGACTGGGCCATCGTGGTCGATCAGCTCAACGCCGCACTGCGTAGCAAACCCAGACTGGAAAAAATCTGAACACCGGGCGCGCAGCGTCCCAATAAAAAGGCAACTTCAGGGTTGCCTTTTTATTGGGCTAGATAGCGCTACACCCAATCATCCACTAGCCCAGCCACTGTGCCAGGAGCAGGCCTGCACCCAGCAGCCATGCAAACAGGAGGGCGGCCAGCAGTAAAGGTTTGACGCCGGCAGCACGCACTGCGTGGGCATGGGTGGTCAGGCCCAGAGCGGCCATGGCAATGGCCAGCAGCAGGTTGTCCAGCTGCACGCCCAGCTTGACCAGACTGGCAGGCAGGATGCCCAGCGAGTGAATCCCGGCCATCACCACAAAGCCCAGTGCAAACCACGGAATCGTGACCTTGCCAGCGCTGCTGGTGCTGCCGCCTTGGGCGGCTTCATCGCGGGCCAGCCACCACGACAGCAGCAGCAAGAAGGGGGCGAGCATCATCACGCGCACCATCTTGGCAATCACTGCGGTGTCTGCCGCTTGCGGGCTGACAGCGGCCCCTGCCGCCACCACCTGTGCCACTTCATGCACTGTGGCACCAACGTACAGCCCGTAGTTTTGCGCGTCGGCCTGCAGCCAGCCATGGCTGGCGTTCCACTGGAACAAGGCGGGGTATAAGAAAGTGGCCACGGTGCCAAACACCACGACGGTGGCAATCGCCACTGACACATCCTGTGCGCGGGCTTTGGCGACAGGGGCGGTGGCCAGCACGGCGGCAGCGCCGCAAATCGAGCTGCCTGCGCCCACCAGCAGCGTGGTGCGCCTGTCCATGCCCAGTACGCGCTGGCCCACAAAGCAGGCCAGACCAAAGGTGCTGCACAGCACCAGCGCATCCATCACCACGCCACTCCAGCCAACCGAGGCAATGTCCTGAAAAGTAAGGCGCAAACCGTAAAGCACGATGCCTGCGCGCAGCAGTTGCTGCTTGCCCAGAGCCACACCAGGCGTGGCAACGCTGGCCATGCGCGGGTAAATGGTGTTGCCAATCAGCAAGCCCAGCACGATGGCCAGTGTGAGTGCACCCAGACCATGCGCGGCAAACCAAGGGTGCTCAGACAGGGCCACAGCCACCACAGCAACGGCTGCACTGAGCCCCAGACCGGGCCCTATGCGGCGCAGCCATTCGGTGGGGTGAAAGAGAAAATCAGAAAAAGTGGAAGTATTCATATGCCATCCGAAGCGGTGTTGCCTTGTCCGGATGCATGCACTTTAGATAATTTGGTTATATTTGTATAACGAATAGTTTTGGTAAAAACTACCTGTTTTATGGGTAGATGAATGACGGGCTTGCCATGCTGCACCTCACACTGCGACAACTTGAAATCTTCTGCGCCGTTGCGCAAAGTGGCTCCACCGTAGCGGCTGCTGATGCGGTGGGCCTGTCGCAATCGGCCACCAGTGCGGCTTTGCAGCAGCTGGAGGGGGCTTTAAACACCTTGCTGTTTGAGCGCGTGGGCCGCAGTTTGGTGCTCAACGATGCAGGGCGTGCCTTGCTGCCGCAGGCGCTGTCTTTGCTGGAGCAGGCCCGAAGCCTGGAGCAGGCGCTGGGCAATGGCGGTGCTGGTTTGCCTGTGCGCCTGCTTGTGGCGGCCAGTACCACGGTGGGCAGCTACGTTTTGCCCCCTGTGCTGGCGGCGCTGGCCCGCAGCCACCCGCACATCAGCGTGGATGTGCGCATCAGCAATACGCGCAAGGTGGCACAGGCCGTGGAGTTGCTGGAGGCTGATATTGGCTTGATTGAAGGCAGCAGCCACTGGAGTGGGCTGCAGGTGCAGCCCTGGATCAAGGATGAGCTGGTGATTGTGGCTGCCCCCAGTGATGCGCTGGTGCATGCGGCGCAGAGCAAGCCTGTTGGGGTAGGGGTGCTGCGCCAGGCGCGCTGGCTGCTGCGCGAAGAGGGCTCGGGCACGCGAGAGATGGTGGAGCATGCCTTGCTGCCCCGCTTGCAGCAGCTGCGGGCCACGGCCACTCTGGGCAGCTCTGAAGCCATTGCACGCTGTGTGGTGCAGGCGCTGGGCATTAGCTGCCTGCCACGGGTGCTGGTGCAGTCCATGCTGGATGACGGCAGCTTGGTGGTGCTGCCCACCTCGCTGCCCAAGATGGAGCGGTACTTTTTCATCGTGCAGCGCACGGGCAAACATGCATCGCCTGCGCTGCAGGCGTTTCTTGACGCCTGCATGGCGCATGCGCAGCCCTAGCTGCAGGTGTAGCTGAAGATGCAGATGCATCTACGGGCCGCTGCTTAAAAAGGAGCTACTATCGCTTTATATATAAGGTTTTCAGATAGTTTTATATCTGAAAACAAGTACTGATAAGCGCTAATAGCTCTCTTTTTACTTGACTGGTATGGGCGTGCTGCGCGAGACAGGCACAGCGGCCACGCTGTTCTGGGGCGAGCCTTCAATCACGCGGTCGGAATACGTCATGTAAACCAGTGTGTTGCGGGTGACATCCACCATGCGAACTACGCGCAGGCGCTTGAACAGCAAGGACGTGCGCTCGGTAAACACTTCTTCCTGTTGTTTGATGGGTGCGGCAAAACTGATGGGGCCTGTGGCCTGGCAGCTGATGGACGCCTCTGAGCGGTCTTCCGCCAGCCCCAGCCCGCCCTTGATGCCGCCAGTCTTGGCGCGCGAGACGTAGCAGGTCACGCCAGAGACCTTGGGGTCGTCATACGCATCGACCACAATCTTGTGATCAGGCCCAATGAACTTGAACACCGTATCAACCGAGCCAATGGTCTCGGAGTTGGCTGCGGCGTAACCGCAACCGAGCAGCAGGGCTGCGCTGGCAAGCCAGAGTCTGTGTGCTTTCATAGACCGCAAGCATACGGCCAGCCTGCGTGTTGTGCCGGTGCAAGATGCACCACTGCAGTTGCAGGTTTGCCCACAGTGCCGTGCAGCAATGGCTGCATCACCGCACAATCGCCGCTCTTTGAAAGCTGCGCAGGCATGGCCAGGCCATATGGCTGCGCCCATGGCCCCTGGCACGCAGGCCAACTTTTCGACTGTATTTCCCCATGTCCCGTGATTCTTCTTTGGCGCAGCCCTCTGTATTGGCTGCGCCCGCTTTGCTTTTGATGGCCGTAGCCTGCGGGCTGTGTGCCGGGGGCAATTACTTCAACCAAGCGCTGCTGCATTCCATTGCCCTGCATTTCGGGGTGGATGATGCAGCTGCGGGCCTGTCGGTCACTCTGGCGCAGGTGGCCTATGCCGTGGGCCTGCTGTTCATCACGCCGCTGGGTGACAAGTTCGAGCGCCGTCGCATGGCCGTTGTGCTGATGCTGCTGGCGGGCGTGGGGCATGCCATGGTGGGCTGGTCCAGCAGCTTTGCCATGTTCATGGCAGGCACCTTGATTGCGGGCTTGTTCTCTGTGGCCTCGCAAGTGCTGGTGCCCATGGCTGCAGCGCTGGCTGCGCCCGGTCATGCGGGGCGCAACGTGGGGCTGGTGCTCAGCGGTCTGCTGGTGGGTATCTTGCTTTCGCGCAGCGTGGCAGGGGGGCTGTCAACGCTGGGCGGCTGGAACCTGGTGTACCAGGTGACCGCCATCACCATGGTGCTGATGGCCGTGTCGATACGCCATTGGCTGCCCACCTCGCGCCACGCACAGCCCATGCCGTATGTGCAGGTGCTGCGCTCCATGGGCGGATTGCTGCGCACCCAGCCTGCGCTGCGCTTGCGCACCACGGCCAGCGCACTGGCCTTTGCCTCGGTCAGCGTGATGTTTGCCACCATGGCGCTGGTGCTGTCCAGCGCTCCTTTGCAATTGAGCGATATGCAAATTGGCCTGGTGGCGCTGGCTGGTGTTACAGGTGCCTTGATTGCCAATGTGGCAGGCAGTTGGGCCGATAAAGGCAAAGACCGCACCTTGCTGCGAGCAGGCGCGGTGGCGCTGCTGCTGTCGTGGCTGCCGCTGTGGTGGGGCCAGACCAGCGTGGCGTGGTTTGTAGTGGGCGTGCTGGTGATGGATCTGGGCTTGCAAGCCATCAACGTGACCAACCAGTCAAGCATTGCCAGCTTGCTGCCCGAAGCGCGCAGCCGCATGAATGCGGTCTACATGACGGGTTATTTTGCGGGTGCATCTGCCGGTTCTGCCCTGGGTGTGTGGGCGTGGAACCTGGCAGGCTGGCAAGGCGCGTGCAGCGTAGGTGCTGGCTTGGCGGCACTGGCTGCGGTGAGCGTGTGGCGGGGCGTGCGCTGGGCAAAGCGCCAGCAACGCTCAAGCAACATACAGGCGGCTTAAGCCGGGGCAGGGCCGCTGTAGCAGCGCCTTCATTGAGCGAGGGCGTGTTTGCAGCCTAAGTTGCCGTTGTTTGGTTGTTTGGTTGGTTTGGTTTGGTGGTGCAGCTGCCGCAAACCATGGTGTAGGTGCAGGCCGCATGGCCATGCTGGCTAAACCTGTAGCTGTGCGGCAGACATTGCATTAAGCTGAACATTCCTTTGTTATCCAGCTGGGTGAAGCCATGAAAATCAGTGCGCGCAATGTTCTGCAAGGCAAGGTTGTATCGATTGTGAAAGGCCCCGTTAGTACCGAATTGACGCTGGAGATTGCGCCCGGTGTGCAGGTCACGTCTTCCATCACATCCACGTCGGCCACATCACTTGGGCTCAAAGAAGGTGACAAGGCATACGCCGTCATCAAAGCCTCTTCGGTGATGGTGGCGGTGGATGACTAAACCCCGCACTGGCAGTGAAAGCTCCTTGGCAGGAGCTTGCGCTTAGCCCGTTGAATCCATGTCTGAAATTGACAGCCAGTCACTCCGCATTTGGCCTGCTGCAGCTTCTTTGCTGTCAGTTAGGGCAGATATCAGGCGGGTGTTTTCAGATTCCTTTGTCACGCTCACGCTCTGTGCTTACCACTTATGACTCTCGCAGAAATTTGCATCCTGATTGCCTGCTTGCTTCCTATCGTCTGCGCTGGTATCGCCAAGTCAAAGGGCTTTGGCAAACCGCGCCGTGAAGGCGGATTTGACAACCACAACCCGCGAAGCTGGCTTGCTGATCTTCAGGGCTGGCAGGCGCGTGCCCACGCGGCCCAGCTCAATAGTTTTGAAGTCCTGCCGCTCTTCATTGCTGGCGTTCTGGTGGCCCAGCACCACCAGGCCGCTCAGCACACTGTCGATGCGCTCGCGGTGGCCTTCATCGTCTTGCGTATCGGCTTTATCTGGGCGTACCTTGCCGACCACGCCAACCTGCGGTCAGCCCTTTGGGCGCTCGGCCTGGCTTGCTGTATCGCGCAGTTCTTCGTGTAACAGCCATTGTTTGTGTGCACAGCCGCCTGTAGGGGGCGGCTCTAGGCTGGTTGCAAGGCTTTCAGGCCAACTACTGCAACCGTCTGGCAGCCATCCATGGGGCTTAACCCCCACCGTGCTGCATATGCTAAGTGCTGCTGGCAACGCCGAGCAGAGCACCAAAAAAGACCAGAAGGCCGCCGAACGCGCGGTCAATCCAGTGGCGCACGGCCAGCAGGCGCTCTCGTACTGCACCAGCCGAAAAACACATGGCCACGATGGCAAACCATGCAATATGCGTCACTGCAATAAAAAGGCCGTAGCCCACTTGCATGGCTGGCGGTGTGTCTGGCCCCACCACCTGTATGAAGAGGCTGACGATGAACACGGTGGTTTTCGGGTTCAACGCATTCGTCAAAAACCCAATGCGCAAAGCCTCCAGGTCTGACACCGGTGCAACTTTAGATGGAGCGAACTCACCGGCCTTTTGCGTGCGCAGCATCTTGAAACCGAGATAAATCAAATACAGCGCTCCCAGCAGTTTGATGACGTTGAACAGCCATGCTGACTGCTGGATGAGCAGGCCAACCCCCAGCAAGGTATAGGTGACATGCACCACAACACCCAGCCCAATGCCCAGCGCGGTGAGTACGCCTGAGCGCCGTGACAGCAGCAAACTGTTGCGGCTGACCATGGCAAAGTCTGGGCCAGGGCTGACGACAGCCAGCAAAGTGATGGTGATAACAGCTATCCATTCGGTCATGGGAATACATTAGAGAAATTAGTGATTCAGCCAATGCTACGTAGCGGTAGCTCAGATGCATAACGATGATTTCTGACATGAATGGTGAGCTCAGCTCACAGAATATGGGTGCACGCCTGCCTTCGTTGCTGGCATTGCGCTGCTTTGAAGCAGCGGCACGCTTAGAAAATTTCAGCCGGGCTGCGGACGAGTTGCACTTAACGCACGGCGCTGTCAGCCGTGCTGTGCGCCTGCTGGAGGATGACCTCGGGGTTGCGCTGTTTGACAGGCGTAGCAGGCGCGTATACCTCACTGATGCGGGGCACCAGCTTTCAAAAGCCGTGGCTGCAGGCTTTGGCCTCATCCGCAATGCTGTCAACGAATTGCGTGCCAATGCCCGGCAAGAAAAACGCTGGGTACTGTCTTGCGAGCCCACGTTGCTCATGCGCTGGCTGATACCTCGGTGGCCAGACTTTCAAGCGCGGCATCCGGACGTGAATATCCATCTGGTGGCAGGCGGCGGGGAGTTTTCTTTCGCCAACGGCATTGACCTTGCCATACGCCGTAACGATTTTCAGTGGCCTGACCACTATGAAGTGGAGCCACTGTTTACTGAAAAAATTGGCCCCGTATGCCGTCCAGACAAAGTCGGCGATTGGTTGAATGTGCATGGCAAGAGTGCACAGCTGCGTTCTGAAGTACCTTTGCTGCATACCCATACGCGCCCCAACGCATGGCCAGACTGGGCGATGGCCGCAGGGCAAGAGTTGCCAGAAAAAAACAGTCTTTTCTTTGAACACTTTTACTTCAGCTTGCAAGCCAGCGTTGCTGGTTTGGGCATCGCGATGGGCCCATGGCTTTTGGTGCGTGATGACCTTGATAGTGGTTTGCTGACAGCCCCTTTGGGCTTTGTAGAAGATGGGTCGCAATACTGTCTCTTTTCTTCGCAACCGCTGCACCAGGCTGGGCCTCCCGCCATATTGCTGGAGTGGCTGAAAGGCAAAGCATCGCAAGACGCACTGACCACACCAAGCAAGACAGCGTAGTGGTGGCGCGACCGGCTCTGTGATGGGCAATGGCCTGATCCCTCACCCAAAGGCTGTCGCCAACCCATTGTGAAACGGGCAGGCGAAGGTGGTTCTTCAACTACGGGCAGCCTTAGCCTCCCCCAGGGGGGACTCTGAAGTTATCGCTGATTTTTGTCTCAGCTCGCACCAGCGCATGGCGAGCTATTTCCAGCCAATGCGTCAGACGGTTTTTCCATGGGCTCTTTACGGCTTCGCGTGGCTGATCACGGGTGGTTTTTTGATCACTTTTCATGTGTGCCAATGCTCGAGAGCTGGCTAACATCTGTAAAGTTGAATTAAATAAACAGTCAATTCAGATAATCTGACTTTAAGTTTTATGCGTAATCTCAATCTTGACCAACTGCAGACATTGGTGGCCATTGCCGATCTCGGCACATTTGCCGCAGCGGCACAAGCGCTGCATCTGGCACCGCCCACGGTCAGCTTGCATATCAAAGAGCTGGAGCAGCGCATGGATGCCACTTTGCTGGTGCGCGGCAGACGGCAGGCGGAGCTGACTTCTGCCGGTCAGTTGCTGGTGCGAGAAGGCCGCAAGCTGCTGTTGGCCTGTGACGATCTGATGGAGCATGTGCAGCGCCATGCCGCAGGCCGTGCGGGGACTGTGCGGGTTGGCGTCTCTGCGGGTGTGAGCACCCGATTGCTGCCGCTCATGCTGGAGGCATTGAGCCAACGCAGCCCTGGCGTTGAAATCCGGCTGGAGGCCGTAGGCTCCGCAGAGTCCATGAAGCGCTTGGCGGCAGGCACGCTGGATGTGGCCGTAGTGGCCAGCCCCCAGCCGGCCAGTGCCGTGATTGCGCTTACGCCTTGGCGCAACGATCCTTTGATCGCCTTGCTGCCCGCGAGTTGGGATGCGCCTGAAAAAGTTACGCCCGAATGGTTGTCGCAGCGGCGCTGGGCCTCTTTTTCAGCACCTACGCAAATGCATGGACTGATCGCCACATGGTTTGCGCAAGCAGGCTATACGCCGCGCCCGTTTCTGGCACTGACTTATCCCGGCGCACTTAAAAGTTTGGCCGCTGCCAGCCAAAGCGCAGCACTGCTGCCGCTGGAGGAGGTGGAAGACCAGCTGCATTCTCCTGATGTGCAGATACGTCACCTCAGCCCTACGCTCATGCGCCCAATGGCCGTGGCCCACCGCGTGCAACCTGATCTGAACCCCGCCGTGTGCAGCGTACTGGAGGTGCTCTCTGTATTTGGGAATGAGCACCGGGGCGGGGAAATGCAAAAAGCATCTAGCTGATAGATGAGCCCTGAATGCACGGGCAAAGAAATGACTGTGAGCGGCCCTGCATAGGTGGCGGCTGGCGATCCGTTGCTGTCGTTTTAGATCAGAGCATCCACAACTCATAATGTGCTCTAGCGATTTCAAGCACTCATGCCATCTCAATCATCAGCGGTTTCCGCAGGGGCCAATCATCCTTTTCAGTACTCAGAATTCACCTATGCGCATCAGTGAACTCGCTGCTCTCACAGGCTGTACACCCAAAGCCCTGCGCCTTTATGAAGCGCATGGTTTGCTCGGCACCGTGGCACGGCGGGGAAGTTACCGCCACTATGGTTTGAAAGATGTGCAGCGCGTGCAATGGATTCGCCAAGCGCTGGCACTGGGATTTCGCCTGGCTGCACTTGAGCCGCTACGCACCATAGAAACGCCTGACGGCGCCGCCGCCGTTTTGACATTACTCCAGACCCGGCGAAGCGCCATCGCCGACGAGTTGGCGAGATTGCAGGCTGCCGACACCGCGCTCGCCGAGCTGGCTATGGAGCTAACCACATGCGACGGTACAACTACATGCCGCGCACCCGAGCCACTCGCGTAGCGCTTGACTCTGCCCCATAGGGCAAGGTGATGCTGGCGGCTTACTGACTCAGCCTATGTGTATCACCATGCCACGCCGTATTCTCATCATCCTCGGGCAGTCTTCTTCCAACAGCCTGTGTGCTGCTTTGGCTCGCACCTATGCCGACGCTGCGCGCCACTCTGGTGCCGAGGTGCGCCTGTTGGTATTGGGGGAAATGGTCTTCGACCCGATCCTGCAACATGGATATGAGCACCCCCAGCCACTGGAGCCTGACCTGCTGGTGGCGCAGGCCGACATTACCTGGGCGCAACACCTCGTGTGGGCCTATCCGATTTGGTGGGGTGGGCTGCCTGCGTTGCTCAAAGGATTTCTGGATCGCATCTTCCTGCCAGGTTTTGCTTTCAAATACCGAGCCAACTCTGCGCTGTGGGATCGCCTGCTCATTGGCCGCAGTGCCGAGCTGCTGGTGACCATGGATTCCCCGCCTTGGTACTACCGCTGGGTGCAGCGCCAGCCTGGTCACCGGCAAATGAAGCAGGCCATCTTGGAGTTCAGCGGAATCCAGCCTGTGCGCGTGCACAACTTTGGCCCAGTGATCAAGTCCACTGACGCCGTGCGTGCGGACTGGATCAAACGTGTCCACATGCTGGGAACTCGTGCTGGCAGACGCTGAGAACGCATGCTCCTTATTTAGGGAACCCCTAAGTCGAGCTGATTGAGCAACACCAGCAGAGATTGCCCGATTGCAGATGCTCTAGGGCGTAACTGCTGTGCCCATGCCTGCGGGCATCATGTTGACCCAGAGCAAGGGGCCGATGGCTTGCATTTTCAGCACCCGAATGCCGCAAAGCGGCACATTCATCGTCCTTCATGGGTGGTGGTTCACGACCCCAAGCGGTCATCTGAACTCTCCACCAAGAGCATCTTGGAGCTGCAACATCACTTGAGGGAGAAAGGACTGATCAAGCTCGAACTGAAATACCAGCTTGTTTCCGCATGTCGCTTGGGACCAAGCAGTTCCCTCGGCATGAATATGGCCTGAAGTCTTGGCATGAAGGGTGAGCGTGAACTGTTCCTCAAGTGGCATTAGGCTTGCGGTCCCTTGAAGAGAGCCATACATGTTGGTCAATTGACCAGCGAAATTATTGACGGCGAATGCATCAAGATAAATTTCAATCCATCCATGAAAGCTCGGAACGGCAATCTCTACATTCGCCGCACACCACCCCTCTATGGAGAATGGCAAATTCAGTGCCATTTTTACGTATTCAGATTTAGAACCAATGTGGATGATGCTCATGGTTTCCAGACATTTGACGCTTGGGCAGCCTGCGCTTTTAAGCACCTGTCATGGTAGCGCTTCATTGTTGGCCTGCGGATGACGGCTCTTGGCCGTGAACTGTCTTTAATAGACGGCTCACTGCCCAAAGTATTAGTGCGCATATTGGCAGCTGCCGAATGCACAACCACAAAGCAAATGCATGTCCAGAAACGCTCTCCTTCGAAAGCTTTAGGGCAACTGAATTGTTCTTGCAAATAGAGTGCTTCATGCTTGCTCATGTGCATTGCACAACGCCAACAGGCTTGTAGTAGATCGCGAGTATGTAATTGAGATGGTTGGCGATAGCACCAGCATGCTTGCATTACTCAGCCATGTCGCAACGACAGGCCGTTACCCATTTGGTAAATACGAATTAATCGCATCTGTGTAGAATGCAACGCAATTTCATTGCCAGAGCCATTTCGTGCCATCCCCTCACAACTGCGACGCAGGTCAATCTGTAGGTCATATCTACACACTGCACCATGGCTGGCTTGTTGCATGGCTGCAGAGAAAGTTAGGGAACAGGGATGACGCGGCAGATATCGCACAAGACACGTTCACACGTCTGTGTGCCAGTACCAGAATTCAGTCCATTGAGCAGGCCAAAGAACCACGGGCCTATTTGACCATCGTTGCCAAGCGGCTGATGTTCAATCACTTGGAGCGACGTTCACTCGAGCAAGCCTACATCGCATCCCTGCAGCACTTGCCTGAGGAAACCACGCTGTCTACCGAGCAGCGCGCCATCTTGCTCGAAACGCTGGTTGAGCTGGATGCGCTTCTCAATGCACTCCCCGCGCCTGTGCGCACGGCATTTTTGATGTCTCAGCTTGATGGCATGTCGTATGAGGCTATTGCTGCGCAGATGCAGCTGAGCGTGCGAACGGTGGGCCGTTACATGGCACAGGGATTCAGGCAGTGTTTGCGCGTCATGATGGATGCATGACGTGGCGAAACTGATCGATGAGAAGTTGCTTGATGAGGCCGCGCAGTGGCTTGCCAGGATGCATGCATCTGACTTCAGCGCGTCAGAGCAGGCAGCGCTGGAGCAGTGGTGTACCCAAAGTGCAGCCCATGCGCAAGTATGGCGATGTGCGCAACATATAAAACACCAGTTGCAAGAGGTTCCGTCCACGGTAGGCATGGCAGTTCTCAACCGTCCAGCGTCTGTAACGAATCGCCGGCACCTGCTGCGCAATACAGCCCTAACATTGGTCGCTGTACCGGTGCTGGGCTGGCTCACATCGCAATCTTTGCCGTGGCAAGCCTGGAGTGCGGATTACCGTACCGCCAAAGGACAAAGGCGCACAGTTGTTTTGGCAGATGGCAGCCGTATTACGCTCAATACCGCATCGGCCATTAGCACCAGTATGCGCAACGATGCCCTCCTGATTGACCACTACGAAGGGGAAATTTTGGTGGAAACCGCGCACAACGCTGTTTACCAGCATCTGCCCTTTATCGTGCAGACCAGAGACGGTCAGATGCAGGCGCTGGGTACAAAATTCATCGTGCGTCAGCACGAGCAGGGCACCACGTTGTCAGTGCTGGAAGGCGCGGTGCGAGCCGCACCAGCTCACCTTGAGCAGTCCACTACGGTTCATATACGTCAACAGTTGCGGTTCACCGGTCATGCACTGGGGCCCACCACTGCACTGGACACCCACGCCGGAGCTTGGTCTCAAGGTGTTCTATATGCAGAAAACATGCGACTGGAGGACTTTTTGCGGGAGCTTGGGCGCTACCGCAATGGAGTGTTGCACTGCACTCCAGAGGTGGCAGATTTTCCGGTCTCAGGTGTCTATCAGTTGAGTGATACCGACCGCATTCTTCAGCTGCTGGCACAAACACTTCCCGTGCGGTTGCAGATGCGCACACGATATTGGGTGAGCGTGGTGCAAGCCTGATCTTGGGCGGGAATTTTTACGTGGCACTCAAAAAGATGATGCAAAGCTGTCCGGTTTTTGAATCTCGGCTGTTGTATGTAGTGAAGCCTTTTCATTACATATACGAGGATCGACAAATATGCCGGAAATTTGCGCGTTACGAGCTTGCCAAGCTCATTGCCACAAGCCTTTGCGCCCCACAGCCCTAGCTGCAAAGGCCATGATGGCCGCCATTCTTGGTGCGACATTCATCGGCGCACAAGTCTTTCCGGCCCATGCCCAGAGCACACCTGCAGTGAATGCTGTTGTCGCGTTTCAGATTCCGGCCGGTCCGCTGGGCCAAGCGGTAATGAGCATGGCGGCGCAGGCAGGTGTCAATCTCAATGTCGATCTGCACCAGCTCAGTACAAAGACCACCAATGGATTGTCTGGCAGCTATTCACTCGAAGAAGGCTTTGCGCGGTTGCTTGCAGATTCTGGGTATCGCGCGCGTTTGGTCAGTGTTGGCAATTACTTGATTGAGCCCGCACCTGCCAAAGTGGCCGCCACTGTGGAGCCTCCCAAAGCCCTCTCAGACACGAAAGAAGGGGGAGAGCTGGGGACAGTTACGGTCTCAGTCACTCGTCTGGAGCAGTCCACTGAAAACGCACCTCAGAGCATCAAAGTCATCAGCAAGGAAGACATAGAAAAACAGCTGGCTATTACATCCAGTACGACGCAAATCTTGAGCAATCTGATTCCGTCAATGACGCCATCCATGCAAAAGATGAGCAACTATGGTCAGACCATGCGTGGTTTGCAGCCGCTGGTCATGATTGATGGTATTCCGCAATCGAGCCCTATGTACACCAGCATCGGGCGCGACATGACGACGATTGACCCATCAATGATTGAAAGAATCGAAGTCATTCAAGGGGCCAACAGCAGCAATGGCATTGGCGGCATGGGGGGCGCGATCAATATCATCACCAAGCGGGCTCAGGCGGGCAAGCCACACCAGCATGTCACGATTGAGGCTACTACGCCGACTTCGCAGCTCAAGGGGGACACCATGTCATACAAGACCACGTATGGCATCAACGGTAGCAGCGGCAACCTGGAGTACCTGCTCAACCTGAGTTATCAGAGCCAGGGTGCTTTTCTGGATGGCTCCGGCAAACGCATCGGTACTTACGACGACCAGGGCGACCTGATGGACTCGAAGTCCTACAACTTGATGGCCAAGTTGGGTTACTGGATGGATGATGAGCAGCGCATTGGACTGACTATCAATCGCTACCGGATCAAGAATAAAAACAACTATTCCGTGATCTCTGGTGACAGAGACAACGGTATTGCTACGAGTTCCGGAAAAAACACTCCCATGGGGACCGCCCCATTCAATGATGCCTGGACAGTGGGAGCCAACTACGAGAATAACAATCTCAACGGCATGAAGCTGGATGCTTCGGTCTACTACCAGACGGTGGACTCGCTGTTCAGGGGCAATACCAAGTTCTTGGCCAATAAAGCTTATGACCAGAGTCATGCTGAGTTCGACAAATTCGGTGCCAAGCTTGCCCTGACCACAGCAGACTTCATGGACAAGAAGATGAAAGCGACAGTGGGCCTGGACTTGATGCAAGAGACGTCCAAACAGACCCTGCTTTACAGCAATCTGTACTGGATTCCCAAGATCAACTACACCGACATATCGCCATTTGCCCAATTGGAGTACTCACCGCTCTCATCGGTCAAAGTTGTTGGTGGCGTGCGGTATGAGCATGCCAACGTCAAAGTCGATAGCTTCACGACTTTGCCACGCTATGGCGGAAAGTTTGTCGAAGGTGGAACCTTCAGCTTTGGCAAGACGCTATTCAACTTGGGCGCATCCTGGTCACCCATAGAACCTCTGAACCTGTTTGCCAACTACTCTCAGGGCTTTAAGGTGCCCGACATGGGTAAAGCCATTCGAGGTATCTCGGTAGATGGCGCCAAGCTTTCTCAGGTTTCCTATTTCCAGCCTGATATCGCCGACAACTACGAAGTGGGTTTTCGCATCAAGGGGGAGCAACTCTCCCTTCAGGCAAGCTACTTTCATACCAGCGTCAAACCTGGCACTGTGATCTCTTACAGCAAAGATCAATGGGTGGCCAACCGCTACAAGACACAGATCGACGGTGTGGAGCTGAACGCCGGTTACCAAGTCAATCGGCAGCATCAACTTGGTCTGGGCTACTCGCACTTGCGCGGTCGTTATGACATCAACAGTGATGGCAAAGTTGACACCAGACTGGACGGCGCAAACATCGCACCTGATCGCCTGAACCTGAACTGGTCGGCCCAATGGAGCGAGGAGCTCACCAGCAGTTTGCAGGCCAACTGGTATTTCAAGCGTAGCTTTGATGGCAGCAATGCCGTGAATACCTTTGACGCCAGCAAGTACCGTTTTTCAGGCTACGGAGTTCTTGATTTATCGATGGGCTACAAGTTACCAAAGGGCCAGTTAAGCATTGGTATTGCCAACTTGCTCAACCGCAAATACATCACGTATTACTCACAAAGTGGCATTGTGGGCAACGACTATTACTTCGCAGGTCAGGGGCGCGCTCTGACCGTGGGCTACCGGCACGATTTCTGATGGCATCTCTGGATGCATTTCACTGCTGAATGCGAAGTTGCGTCACCCCGCGGGGTGACGTTTTTCGCTCTCTTGCACGCTTATGACATTTAAAAAAATCTGCTTCCAGTTGCACTGGTGCATAGGCATCAGTGCAGGTTTTTTTCTGATATTGATGGGCTTGTCAGGTGCTGCACTGAGCTTTCAGGAGGAGATTCTGGATGCCCTGAACCCGGGCAGCATAAGCGGTGCCAAAGGTGAGGGAGCAGTGCTGACGCCAGCCCAGCTGCTGCAAGCGATACAGGCCCAGCTGGTCACCACGCCAAGAGAGGTTGAACGCTTGGAGCTGCACGCTTTTTCGGGCCGTAACCCCTTAATTACTTTTGCGGCCTTGCCGGGACAATCGCATGGGGAGCGAGTCTGGGCTCATGCGTACACCGGGCAACTGCAGACCAGGCTGATTGGCAGCCGTTTCTTTGACTGCATGGAGAGGTTGCACATTTGGCTGCTACTGCCCACTGGTATTGGTCAGCCACTCACCGGAATATTTTCAGCCTGCCTGCTGGTGTTATGCCTGTCGGGGCTATATCTGCGCTGGCCTCGTCGTAACGTTGGATCGCTGAAAAACTGGCTGCATCTGCGCCTTGCACTCCGAGGAAGGCCGCTGCTGTGGAGCCTTCATGCGGTTCTGGGCACTTGGGTTTTACTGGTGTATCTGGTGCTTGCTGTGACAGGAATGTATTGGGGTCTTACACCTTTACGTTCTTTGGTTGATGGTTGGGCCGGCATTGCACCACGCACGGCAGCGGTAGCAACGGTGGCTGCCTCCATTGAGCCTCTGGTCAAAGCCGATAGGGGTACAGCCCCTCAATCACTTCCCCGACCTTGGAGCCGGTTTGAGCAGTTAGCCAGCCAAGCCGGAGGCTGGCAATTTGTGCAGATTCGTCTGCCACGCAAAGCTGGTCAAGACTACCAGTTCAACTGGCTTGGGACAGGCGCGCCACATGCCATGGCACGCAACCGAACGCGGATCGGGAGTGACGGGCAAATCAAGCGCGATGAGCCCTATGCCAATCTGAGCACAGCACGCCAAGCGCTGACCAGCATCTATCCGCTACATGTGGGCAGCTACTTCGGGCTAGCCGGGCGCATTGTGATGATGCTGGCCTCGCTATTGGTGCCATTGTTTGCGATCACAGGGTGGATGCTCTATCTGGATCGCCGTCGCAAAGCCCGCAGCGTCATGAATTTTGGTCTGCAATCTGTGGCAACGTCAGTACCTGGCCAAATACAGCAAACAGTGGCTGTGATCTATGCGAGCCAGTCTGGCTATGCACGCAGTTTGGCGGAGAGTACAGCGCAGCGTATTCGCCAATCTGGTCATGCCGTCGAGCTTCTGTCGGCTGCCAAGCTCGGCCCGCTATCGCTGAATAACTTTGCAACGACCTTGTGGGTTGTCAGCACCTTCGGTGAGGGAGATGCTCCAGACGATGCCCGCAGGTTGCTGTGCGTACTCCAGAAAATCAAAATGTCTTGCCCTGGCAATCATGCGGTTTTGGCATTGGGTGACCGTCGATACACGCATTTCTGTAGTTTTGGATTGAAGGTTCAAGACGCACTGAACCAGATCGGTTCTATAGCGCTTTTTGATGCAATTTTGCAAGATGGAGAAAGTGCATTGGACTGGGACCGCTGGTGCTCAGCACTCTCGCAAAACGGGCTAGTGAAAGAGGCTTTGCCCATCAGTGAGTCGCATGAAAAAGCATTCAGCGAATATCAGTTGGTCAACCGCACTTATTGCAACCCACAAAGCCCGGGGGCACCGCTTTACAGACTTGAATTACGGGCGGTTCACAAAACATCTGCGCACTGGCAGGCCGGTGCGATTGCTGAAGTTGTGATTCAAACCCAGACCGGGCAACGCAGCGTGAAAGCGCTTCACACGACCGAACTTGAGCGGCCACGCCGTTATTCGATAGCGTCTTTGACGGAGGATGGATACATCCAGCTCTGGGTGCGACAGGTTCAGCACGACGGACGCCTTGGTCTGATGTCGGGCTGGCTCACACAAGGCATGCAGCCTCATGGTCGGATTCAATTGCGATTACTTGCTAATCCCAAGTTTTCAAGCATCGATACGCTAGAAATGCCGGCCATTTTCATCGGCAGTGGCTCTGGTTACGCTGGCCTGAGAGCACTGCTACTGGATCGTATCCAGAGCAGCCAGCATCAAAACTGGCTCATTTTTGGAGAGCGCGATCGGCAGGCAGATGGGTGGGCTGAAGCAGAGGTATCACCTTGGAAGGCTTCTGGTCAGTTGCTCCACGCAGATTTTGCGTACTCCAGAGATGCAGAGAACCCGTGTTATGTCCAGAACCTGCTGGACAGAAATGCTGAGCGACTGCGTGATTGGGTCACTCAAGGCGCTGTGATCTATGTCTGCGGTAGCTACCAAGGCATGGGCCACGACGTGGAGCAAACGCTTAAGGGATTGTTAGAGGACGAGGTATTCCACGACTTACAAGCCTCAGGGCGCTATCGACGAGATGTGTATTAATGCCTATGGCCTGCGTACAGTGACCCCAAACGAAGCCGTGCACTGCCGATATTGCATTTGAAAATACAGCGGCCTCTAACTTCGCAATGGATAAATCAGCCTAATAGCGCTGGTGATCACTACTTTGCTGCTACGTAGCTGAGATATCAACTTGTAGCAGGTGCTCTAGAAGGGCCGGGCTGCGAACGGCCCTTTATCAGTGACGGCTCACGACCGAGGCTGTGTGGAAACTCAAAAACTTCATCAGCATCTCAGCCAATGAATCGACAGAGTCCCTGTATTTCAGGG
>ENA-OBLH01000008-OBLH01000008.1-metagenomes-genome-assembly--contig:-NODE-8-length-141559-cov-27.1498_pt1 | contig 141559 bp, 118 predicted proteins | sample MGYA00153382_OBLH01 | MGnify analysis MGYA00153382
ACGCTTATCGGCTGTATCTTTTTAAAGAAACATCCCAAAAATCTCTTCTTGGAACCTAACCCCGCTGCGATCAGCGAAGCCTTGTATTGTAGCACGCTTTTCAGCGTTCGTTTCTAAAAAACTTTTAGAAACTTTCCGCTAGAAGCAGCATTGCCGAACTAGCGAAGACTTGCATTGTACATCGTTTTGAAGCTCTGCAGAAATTCCTGCAAAAAACTTTTCAGCGACTTACGCAGAAAACTGCACTGCACTAGCAAGGGAGCGAACTATAGCACCGTTTGACCAGCTTTTTAGAAAAATCCTTTTCATCCAAAACCTTCAAGAAGGCTTTGGATAAGGCAGCGCTTTGCGCTGCCTTGGATAATGGGGGCAACATGGCACTCATTACCTTAATAGACGCACAGCTCGCATTCGGGCATGTGGCACTGCTGGATCACACCAGTTTTTCTCTGGAAACCAATGAACGCGTTGGACTGATCGGGCGCAATGGCACCGGCAAGTCTTCGCTGTTGAAAATCCTGGCCGGCATGGCACATGCAGACGATGGCACGTTACAAGTGCAAACAGGCGTTCGCATTGCATATGTAGCGCAAGAGCCCAACCTGAACCCAGAGCACACGATCTTTGAATCGGCTTCTGAAGGTTTGGCAGAGGTGGCTGCCATCCGTGACCTGTATCTGTCGGGTGCGGATGATGTGGATTTGGATGCACTGCAGTCACGCATTGAGGCGCAGGACGCCTGGAACTGGGAGCAGCGCGTAGAAGAAGCGCTGCAGCGCCTGCACTTGAACCCGGAAGCAAAGGTCAGCAGCCTGTCTGGCGGTGTGCGCAAACGCGTGGCACTGGCGCAGGCGCTGGTGATGCAGCCTGACGTATTGTTCCTTGACGAGCCAACCAACCACTTGGATCTGGATTCGATTGAATGGCTGGAAGGTCTGCTCAAAGAGTTCAAGGGCTCCATCGTACTGATTACCCACGACCGCTCGTTCTTGGACAACGTATCGACACGCATCGTGGAGTTGGACCGTGGTCGCTTGATGTCTTACCCGGGCAACTTCAGCGCCTATGTGACTAATAAGGCGGAGCAACTGGCGCAAGAAGCAGTGATCAACGCCAAAGCAGACAAGCTGTTGGCCCAAGAAGAGGTGTGGATCCGCAAAGGCGTAGAAGCCCGCCGCACCCGGGCTACAGCCCGCATTGTGCGTTTGCAAGAGCTGCGCTCTGAACACGCTGCCCGTCGCAACGCCCAAGGCAGTGTGAAGATGGATGTGAGCAGCGGCGAGAAAAGCGGCAAGCTGGTGTCTGAGCTCACCCATGTGAGCAAGGCATTTGGTGACCGCGTGATCGTGGACGATTTCAGTGCAACCATTTTGCGTGGTGACAAGATTGGTTTGCTGGGTGCCAACGGTGCCGGCAAGACAACCTTGCTCAAGCTCATCTTGGGGCAGCTGCAACCCGATGCAGCGCCGGCCAATGCGCCTGCCCCCGAACCTGGCGAAAGCCCTTGGGGCACCGTGCGCCAAGGCGCCAATATCACCGTGGCCTACTTTGACCAGATGCGCAATGCGCTGGATCTGGACGCTACGCTGGAGGACTTCATCAGCCCCGGCAGCGAGTGGATTGAGATTGGCAACCAGCGCAAGCACGTCAAGAGCTATCTGGGTGACTTCTTGTTCTCGCCTGCGCGTGCGAACTCGCCAGTGCGCAGCCTGTCAGGTGGTGAGCGCAATCGTTTACTGCTGGCCCGCCTGTTTGCCCGCCCCACCAATGTGCTGGTGCTGGACGAACCTACCAACGATCTGGACATCGACACGCTCGAGCTGCTGGAAGACTTGCTGCAAAACTATGACGGTACCGTGTTCCTGGTGAGCCATGACCGTACGTTCCTGGACAACGTGGTGACCAGCACGATTGCCGCCGAGGGTGATGGCAAGTGGCGCGAATACGAAGGCGGTGTGCAAGACTGGCTGATTCAGTCCAAGCGCGCCAAGGCACTGCAAGAGCAAGCGGCCAAGAAGGGCGCAGGCAAACCATCTGCCAAAGAAACAGCCCCAGCACCCGCTGCAGCCGTTGCGCCTGCCCCCATGGCAGCCCCCGCTGTGGCCAAGCGCAAACTCAGCTACAAAGAACAGCGTGAGCTGGAGTTGCTGCCTGAACAGATTGCGGCCCTGGAGGCAGAGCAGGCCGATATCCGCAAAGCACTGGAAGACGGCACGCTGTACGCCCAGGACAATGCCCGCGCCATGCAGCTGCATGCCCGTGACGGTGAGATTGATGAAGCCTTGCTGCTGGCGCTGGAGCGCTGGGAAAGCTTGTCGGCATAAAGCAGTCAATAAAAAAGGAGCTGTTAGCGCTTAACAGTCAACGGTTTCAGATATAAAACTATTTGAAACCGTTGATGTGAGGGCGCTAGCAGCTCCTTTTTTTGTATTTACTTTAAATACGGTGGCGTACGTCTGGCGATGCGCGCAGCTTGGTCAGCAATGCAGGGGCGATCTGTGTGAGTGGCAGCACTTCATCGGCCGCGCCGTGGGCGATGGCTTCGCGCGGCATGCCGAAGACGATGCAGCTGGCTTCGTCTTGCACGTAGTTGTAGCTGCCCGCGTCTTTCATCTCGCGCATGGCGGCGGCACCATCAGCCCCCATGCCGGTCAGCATGACGCCAGTGGCATTGCGGCCAGCGAACTGCGCCACGGACTTGAATAACACCTCAACCGATGGCTTGTGGCGATTAACTGGCGGGGCCTGCTCATCCACCACAGCCACATAGTTGGCACCGCTGCGCGAGATGGCGAACTGCTTGCCGCCCGGTGCAATGTAGGCATGGCCGGGCAACAGGCGCTCGCCATTGCTGGCCTCTTTCACCGTGATCTGGCACAGGCTATCCAGCCGTGCGGCAAAGCTGGTGGTAAAGCCGGGTGGCATGTGCTGGGTAATGACGATGGCGGGCGCATCGGCAGGCATGTTCGTCAGCACCTCTTTGATGGCTTCGGTGCCGCCAGTTGATGCACCAATGGCAATCAGCTTTTCAGTAGACAACTTGCCCAGCAAAGTGGCACTGCTGACGGCGGGCCGTGCAGTTGCTGTAGCCCCGGCATCGGTGGCTGTTGCTGCGGGCTTGACCATGCGGTGCACATGCGCAGAGGCGGCAATGCGAATTTTGTCCACGATCTCTGTGGACAGCTGGCTCAAACCATTGGCCACACCCACGCGGGGTTTGGAGACGAAGTCCACCGCACCCAGCTCCAGCGCGCGCATGGTGATTTCTGCGCCGCGCTCGGTCAGCGTGGAAATCATCAGCACTGGCATGGGGCGCAGACGCATGATGCGGCCCAGGAAATCGATGCCGTCCATCTTGGGCATTTCGATGTCCAGAGTAATCACGTCTGGGTTGAGCTCACGAATCATTTCACGCGCAACCAAGGGGTCGTTTGCGGTGCCGATGCATTCCATGTCAGGCTGGCGATTGATGATTTCTGCGAGCAAGCTGCGTACCAGCGCAGAGTCGTCCACCACAATTACCCGGGTCTTTCGGTTCATTTTTTATCCAACCTCTCTCAAAACAGGTCCACGCTGCCGCCTGCGTTGGTCTTGGCCAACTGTGCAGCACTGCCACGTGAACGCTCTTGCTCCACCAAAGTCTCAGGGTGCGCATGGGCCAAACGTTTGACCATGGCCTTGCCTGTGGCGGGAAAATACACCACCTTGCGTGGATAAATGTCCAGCACGTCTTCCGAGACGATAGGAATCCGCTCTGTCTGCAAATACTGGGTCACGAAGTCGGTGTTGCGCTCACCCACATTCATGGTTGTGAAGTTGGCCATCACCTGGCCACCTCCAAAAATTTTGGCCTGCATGGTTTCGCGCCGCGCACCCAGCTTGATCATTTCATTGATCAGCAACTCCATCGCGTATGAGCCGTAGCGCCCGCTGACATCGCTGCTGTCGCCCTCGGGCAGCATGAAATGGTTCATGCCACCAATGTTCAAGGTGCGATCCCACAGGCAGGCAGCAATGCAGGAGCCGAGCACGGTGCAGATCACCATGTTCTCGCCTGTCACAAAATACTCGCCTGGCAACACCTTGACGGCGTTGTACTGAAAGTGGTGATCGAAATAAAAGAAAGAAGCCTCACCTGGCTTGCGCGAGCGGCTGCGCAGCATGTCCAGCGATGCTGGAGGTGCAGGCACCAACGACGCAGACCGGTTAGCCCAAGGTGCGTTGGCGCTCTTCGGCGCCCCGACTGGCTGGGGGTTCATGGCTGCGCCTTGGTTGTCCTGCCAAGGCAGTGGGTGCGGATGAAGGCCATTTAAATACGCTCGTACACCGTTTTGCCACGCAAGATAAACAAGTCACGCGACTCGCTGAAATTTTCTGCGTGCCCCACAAACAGCAGACCGCCGGGTTTCATCACCCGGTGAATGCGCTCCAGCACCTTGCGCTGTGTGGCTGCATCAAAGTAGATCATGACGTTGCGGCAAAACACAATGTCAAACGGCTCCTTGAACGGCCAGTCGTCACGAATCAGGTTCACCTGCAAGAAGTCGATCATGCGTCGCAGCTCAGGCTTGACGCGGACCATGCCCGCATTGGAAGCCTTGCCGCGCATGAAAAAGCGATGCAATCGCTCTTGGCTGAGGCTTTTGACGTTCTCCATCCGGTAGACACCGTTGGAGGCCGTGTTGAGCACCTTCGAGTCAATATCGCTGGCAGTCAGTTTGAAGTTGGCGTTGGTGCCCAACGCTTCCTGCGCAGTCAGCACGATGGAATAAGGCTCTTCCCCCGTCGAGGCCGCGTTGCACCACACGCGCCACGGCGTGCTGGCAGGCTTGCTCTTGAGGTGCTGCGCCAGGATATCGAAATGGTGCTGCTCTCTGAAGAACGAGGTCAGGTTGGTGGTGAGCGCATTCACGAACTCTTGCCACTCGTGCGCATCACCCTGCTTTTCCAGCCACGTCAGGTAGTCGTCAAAGCTTTCGTGGCCGGTCTCTCGCAGCCGGCGCGAGAGGCGGCTGTAGACCATGGCGTGCTTGCCATCGTGCAGGCTGATCCCTGCATGCTTATAAATCAGAGCCTGCACACGAACGAAGTCCGACGACGCCCAGGTGAACTCTCGGCCTTGGCTCATAGGCCCTGACCCAGAACCAAGTACGGAGTCGGAGAGTTGATCGGTTTGACGCATGGATATTTACAACCAAAGTGCACGCGAAGAGGCTACGCGGAAAAAACTAAACAGCCCTGCACATGGCGGACTACCGAAAAGCGCTGCAGCAACTTATTCCGCAGGAGCGACCAGGCCCATGTCCACATTGGACATTTGCTTTTCAATGTCCAGCAGGATCAGCATACGGTCGCCCACCGAGCCCAGGCCCAGAATGCAGCCGCTGTCGATGGCACTTTCAATATCGGGTGCGGGGCGGATGGCTTCGGGGGCCAGCGCCATGACGTCGCTGACGGAGTCCACCACGATGCCCACCACGCGATTGCGCAGGTTCAAGATGATGACCACCGTAAAGCTGTTGTATTCCACTTCCGAGCAGTTGAACTTCAAGCGCATGTCCACGATCGGCACAATCGTGCCGCGCAGATTCACCACACCTTTAATGAACTCCGGCGCGTTGGCAATGCGTGTTGGCTGTTCGTAGCCGCGAATTTCCTGCACCTTGAGAATGTCGATGCCGTACTCCTCATCCCCCAGACGGAAGGTGAGGTACTCGCGAGCGCCAGAAGCTTTGCTCTCAGCATTCTTTCCCATGATGTTCATTGCTTTCTCCTAAATCGGTGGGCCTTTGAAGATGCTTCAGAACCACCAAAAATTATCGTTTAACTGATGGTCAGAAAGTAGCCATGCGCTACCTCTGAGCCACTTGGGTTGTTTTTAACGCGCCCGGCGGACCAAGCTGTTGGTATCCAAAATCAGCGCCACAGTGCCGTCACCCAGAATGGTTGCGCCCGACACATTCGGCACCTTGCGGTAATTGCTCTCCAGGTTCTTGACCACCACTTGGTGCTGACCCAAGAGTTCATCGACCAGCAGCGCCACACGCATGCCGTCCGACTCCACCACAACCATGATGTCACTGCGATTGCTGCCTTCACCGCGTGGTACACCAAAGACCCGCTCCAGCCCGATCACAGGCATGTATTCGTCACGCACCTTGACCAGCTGCGAGCCTTGCGTCACGGTGCTGACATCGGCTGCGTTGACCTGGAACGACTCCACCACCGATGACAGCGGCAAGATATACACCTCATCGCACACACCCACGGACATGCCGTCCATGATGGCCAGCGTCAGGGGCAGGCGAATCGATACGCGCATGCCCACGCCTTCAACGGAGTCAATCTCTACAGAGCCGTTGAGCGCCGCAATGTTTTTGCGCACCACGTCCATGCCCACGCCACGGCCTGAGACATCGGTGACCACATCGGCCGTTGAGAAGCCGGGGGCAAAAATCAGCATCCAGACTTCGCTGTCGGGCATGCTGTCGGAGACATCCATGCCGCGCTCGCGGGCCTTGCGCAAGATCTTCTCGCGGCTCATGCCCTTGCCGTCATCGCGCACCTCAATGACGATAGAGCCACCTTGGTGCGAAGCTGCCAGCGTCAGCGTACCCACTTCAGACTTGCCTGCCTTGATGCGGTCTTCAGGCATTTCAATGCCATGGTCCAAGCTGTTACGTACCAAGTGGGTCAGCGGGTCGGTAATTTTCTCGACCAGCCCCTTGTCCAGTTCGGTCGCTTCACCTTGCGTGACCAAATTGATCTTCTTGTCCAGCTTGTTCGCCAAATCACGCAGCATGCGCGGAAAGCGGCTGAACACGGTCGACATGGGAATCATGCGGATCGACATGACCGCTTCTTGCAAGTCACGGGTGTTGCGATCCAGATCCGCCAGACCCGCAAGCAACTGCTGGTTGGCAGAGGGGTCCAATGCCCGGCTGTTTTGCGCAAGCATGGCTTGAATGATCACCAGCTCGCCAGCCAGATTGATCAGCTGATCCACTTTTTTCACATCCACACGGATGCTGGTGGACTCCATCTGGGCCATATTGGGCCGTGACACCGCCTTGGCTGCAGTGCCCGCCAGTTTGATGGCGGGGGCACCTGGGGCACCTTCAAAAATGCCATAGGCCTCCCCTTCAGGGAGCAAAGCCGGGCTCAGATGTTCTGTTTCTGGCACCACGGCAGCGGTTGCCGCTTCAGGTGTCGCAACGGCAGCGACCGCAGCAGCAGGGGCCGTAATCTGGACCTGCTCCTTGGCCACGTGGAAAGCCATCAAATCCAGGAGATCGTCGTCCGTGGAGTGCGTTTGCACTGCGAACAAGCGTGTTTGCGGCTCATCGCAGGGCAGATCCTCGATATCTCCCAGCCCGGGAATGTCGCGAAACAGCTCTTTGATGGCGTCAACAGATTCCAGCACATCGACAGGGCCAATCTTGATCTGCAGCTGGCGCAAACCACCGGGAACGGCAGCCACAGGAGCGGGTGCAGGCTCTGCCACTACGGGCTGCGCCACAGCTGCTGGAGCAGGAGCTTGTGCCGGTGCTTTTCCACCGTCACCAGCTGCCAGACGGCTGATGCGAGCTACCAGATCCGCCGTTGGCATGACTTCACCCTCACCACCAGCTTGGTGGCGCGCCAAAAGGCTGCGCGAGGCGTCTGCAGATTCCAGCAGCACATCCACCATCTCGGGAATCGGCGTGATTTCGTGGCGACGCAGGCGGTCCAGCAAGGACTCCATCTTGTGTGTCAGCTCGGCAACGTCCGAAAAACCAAAAGTTGCAGAGCCACCTTTGATCGAATGCGCGCAACGGAAAATTCCGTTGAGTTCTTCGTCATTGGCTTCGTTCAGGTCCAGATTGAGCAGCATTTGCTCCATCTGGTCGAGGTTCTCACCGGCTTCTTCAAAGAAGATCTGGTAGAACTGGGTCAGGTCGAAATCGGCTTCTGCCCCGCCTTGATGTGTATCCGCCATTTGGGTTCCTATCTTTTTCCTAGCATCCGCTTGAACTGGTGTTAGCGAATCACCTTCTGCAATACTTCAATCAGACGGTTGGGATCAAACGGTTTCACCAGCCAACCCGTCGCACCTGCGGCTTTGCCCGCTTGCTTCATCTGATCGCTGGACTCAGTGGTCAAAATCAGAATGGGCGTATTTTTAAAGCGGGGGTGCTCACGCAGGCGGCGTGTGAGGCCAATGCCATCTAAGCGAGGCATATTCTGGTCAGCCAGCACCAAGTCAACGTGCTGCGCTTCGGCTTTTTCCAGGGCGTCCATTCCATCCACCGCTTCGACCACTTTGTAGCCGGCCCCTGCCAAGGTGAAGGAGACCATTTTTCGCATGGATGGTGAGTCATCAACAGCGAGGATCGTATGCATGTAAAGCTCCAACGGACTTTTAAGTTTTGAATGTATTCAGGCTCTAGAGATCAAAACAGTTCGATCGAACCGGCATCCATCTCGCTTTGCGTGACTGGATTGGGCCGCTCTGGCTGAATGGACATGACCGGCGCTTCCAATTCGTCTTCTTCACGCCCCATGGTTTCCGACGCTAAGCGGAAAGCACACCCCTGCAAAACCCGTGTAGTGTGCCCAATCAGCTGAGTCGCCATATCGTGGAACTGCAATTCAGTCACCGCACTGCGCAAAGCGGTACGGGCGGCATCCAGCCCTGGGTCGTCTGCAATGCCATTGCCAGAGAGCAATACATTGGCTTCCCCAAATCGTTCCAGCAAATTGGTCGTGGCATGATTGAGCAAGCCCTCCAAACGGTGCAAGTCCCGCATGACGACCAACAGGGAATCCTGTAATTCGGCCGCAACCATGACAGGCACCTGAACGACAGGTTCTGCTGCTGGTATTTGCGTTGGTTGCATCGTTTCTCCAAGATGGTGGAACCGCAGCATGTCTTCCAGACACGAAAGCAGCCCTGATAGGCTGCCGTCGCTTGCCATGAGCTGTGACTCATGGCATGAAGGAATCCACACCCCGAAAAGTTTGTTCCAAGATGTTTCCAATGATAGCGCCCTCCGCGCTTGCTAATCCAACAGATAAGCCCCTGCTTGTACTTCACCTTGAAGATTCAAAAGCAGACCAACGGTTGGCGGAAATCACTTTACGCAAGGCAGCGATCGCTTGCGAGATCATTTGCACCGACAGTCTGGAGACCTTTTTAGGTCTGCTTGGAGCGCGCGCTTTCGACCTGGTCCTTGCCGATTACCACCTGGTGGGCTTCACGGCGCTGGACGCCTGGGACAAAGCGCGCGCGCTGCCCCAGTGCCCTCCTTTTCTGCTTTTATCGGGCGCAATTGGAGAGACTGCCGCTGTAGACGCTATCCGCCAAGGCATTGCGGACTACTTGCTCAAAGACGACATGTCGCGCCTGCCCCATGTGCTTTTGCGCACGCTGGAGGTGCATGAAGCGCTGCGCACCAAAGAGCAGGCCATGCTGGAGCTTGCCCACTCTGAGCGCCAGCTGGCAGAACTCACTGAGCACCTGCAGCAATCGATCGAGCAAGAGCGCGCCGCTATTGCCCGCGAGATCCATGACGACATCGGCGGTTCATTGACATCCGTCAAATTCGACCTCTCATGGATTGGCCGAAATGCGACAGCCCCCGAAGTCCAGAGTCATGCCCACGCTGCACTGGAGATGCTTGACCATGCCCTGGGTGCCAGCCAGCGCATCATGATGAATTTGCGCCCGCCCGTGCTGGACCAAGGGCTGGTTGCCGCCGTGCAATGGCTGGCAGAGAATTTTGAACGCCGCACGGGCATCGTGACTCGATTGGATGCCCCTGCCCACATTGACGTACCAGCCGACATTCAGGTCGTGGCCTATCGCACCGCCCAGGAAGCTTTAACCAATGTGGGCAAGTACGCACAAGCCACTGCGGTGCACATTGATTTATCCAACACCGAGGGCCACCTCACTGTGGAAGTGCGCGACAACGGTTGTGGCATTTCCCTTGAACAGCGCAACAAACCCAAAGCTTTTGGCCTGCGCGGCCTGGCTGAACGGGCACGCACTGTGGATGGCTGGCTGGATATAAGCAGCCAAGTCGGAAAAGGCACGAGCATCATTGTTTCCGTGCCACTCACGTAAGATGCTGTACCAAGAGGCCTAAAAAAGGGAGCACGCTTGATTGATGTTGTGATTTGCGACGACCACGCCGTTTTGCGACGCGGCATTCGCGACACGCTGTCTGAGGTCACCGACATTCAGGTCCACGGTGAGGCCGCAGGCTACACCGAACTGCGCGATGTATTGCGCAACACCCCTTGCGACGTGCTGCTGCTGGACATCAACATGCCGGGACGCAATGGTCTGGAAGTGCTGGTGAGCGTGCGCGAGAGCTACCCCGACATCAAGGTGCTGATGGTCTCCATGTACCCTGAAGACCAGTACGCGCTGCGCTGCCTGAAGGCGGGTGCACACGGTTATGCCAACAAGGCTGGCGACCCACTGCAACTGGTCGAGGCCGTGCGCACCGTGAGCATGGGCCGCAAGTTCTTGACGCCCGAAGTGGCCCAGATGCTGGCTGACAGCTTGGCGCAGCCCAGCCCCGAGGCACCGCACGAAACCCTGTCTGAGCGAGAGATGCAAACCCTGCAAAAAATGGCCAGCGGCAAACGCCTGACCGATATTGCAGAAGAGCTGATGCTCAGCCCCAAAACTGTCAGCGTGTACCGCGCGCGGGTGCTGGAAAAGCTGCAGTTGAGCAACAACGCAGAATTGACGGTTTACGCCATTCGCAACAATCTGGTCTAAAACAATAGCTGCTAGCGCACAACGCAAAAGGACTTCAGTATGTTTAATGCCTGAAGTCCTTTATTCTTATGCGCTAGGCGCTCTTTTTTTGTCTGGGTTTATAGAAAACCACCACCAAAAACAGACAGCGTGCGCTCAATCAGACTAAGGAACGGCTGCTCCATCATCGGCAACGTGGCGGTAATACCCAGCATGCCCACTGTCAGCGTGACCGGAAAGCCCACGGCAAACACGTTCATTTGCGGGGCAATCCGCGAAACCACACCCATGACCAGATTCACAAACAGCAGCAGCGCCATCATGGGCAGCGCAATCCACAGGGCGCTGGAGAAAACTGCACTTCCCAGCTCATGCAAGCGCATTTGTGCCACGGCCTGCAGAAAAGAGCCATCGACGGGAAACACCTCAAAGCTCTTAATCACGGCCACCAGTACAAACAAGTGCCCGTTCACCACAATGAAAAACAGCGTAAAGATCTGCACCAAAAAGCGTGACACCGCGCTGAGCTGCGCGCCGCTGGTGGGGTCAAAGAACGAGGCAAAGCTCAAGCCCATCTGCAAACCAATGGCTTCACCCGCCACTTCCATGGATGCAATCACCAGGCGCGCGCTAAAGCCAATCGCCAGGCCAATGCCCACTTGCTGAATCACGCACGTCAAGGCCTCGGGGGAATTCACAGCCACCATGGGCTGATCCAGCACCGCCTGGGCACACACGGCCACCAAAAAGGCCAGTCCCACCTTGACGCGCATGGGAATGGCTTTTTGCGAAAAAACCGGCGCAGCAGTGAACATGGCCAAGGTGCGCAAGAACGGCCAGATGACGGGCGAAAGCCACGCCATCAACTGCTCTTCTGAGATACCAATCACGCTAGAACCTTCAGCAAACTGCGCCTTAGCCCAGCGCGTTGGGAATGTTTTCGATCGTGCGGCGGATAAAGTCCACCACCGTGCTCAACATCCACGGCCCGGCAACCGCAAACACCAGCACCGCAGCAACCAGTTTGGGCACAAAGGACAAGGTGTTTTCATTGATCTGCGTGACAGCCTGAAAAATACTGACCACCAGACCCACAGCCAAGACAGTCAGCAGCACAGGCAGCGAAATCATCAGCAAGAGCGTGAGTGCCTCACGCCCGAAAGTCAGCACCATTTGGGGAGTCATGACACAAACCTTTCAGCGCTAAATGGCAAAACTGGCGGCCAGCGAGCCTACCAGCAGATTCCAGCCATCTGCCAAGACAAACAGCATGATCTTGAAGGGCAGCGCCACCAGCACGGGTGACAGCATCATCATGCCCAAAGACATCAGGATGGAGGAGACCACCATGTCAATGATCAAGAACGGGATAAAAATCATGAAGCCGATCTGGAACGCCGTTTTCAGCTCACTGATCACAAAAGATGGCACCACCACGCGAAACGGTGCATCTTCAATCTGCGTGCCAGGCTCCAGCTTGGCCAAGCGTGCAAACAGGGCGTAATCCGTCTGGCGTGTCTGGCGCACCATGAAATCACGCATGGGTGCTTCGGCCTTCTTCACGGCCTCTTCAAACTGCATGGTGTTCTTGCTGTAAGGCAAATAGGCTTCCTGGTACACACGGTCCAGCGTCGGCCCCATGACAAACAGCGTCAAAAACAGCGACAGGCCGATGATCACTTGATTGGGCGGTGCAGACTGCGTGCCCAGCGCCTGACGCATCAAGCTCAAGACAATCACGATGCGGGTAAAGCCCGTCATCATCAGCAAAATAGCGGGCAAAAACGACAGTGCCGTAAAGAACAGCAAAGTCTGAATAGGCACCGAGAAACTGTTGCCCCCCGAGCCAGAGCCCACCAGCAAAGGCAGACTGGGTGCAGAGGTTTGCGCCCAAGCCGCTGCCGGCATCAAGCAAAAAGCCGCCAAAGCGGCGGCCGGTGCAGCCCAGTGGGCTTTAGAGGCAAGAAAGCCTAATCGCATGCGAGCTCTCATGATTGCGGAGGTTGCACCGTCTCTTGGGCTTGTGCCATCGCACCCGAGAAACTGATGGGCGTTGGCGCGGGCTGCGCAGACGCAGGCTGCCCCAAAACGTGCAGACAATGAACATTGTGGGCAGTCACGCCCAACACCAAGCAGGTTTTGTGTGCACCGTGCCCCACCTCTACCGTGACCACGCGCTGGCTGGGGCCCACAGCCACCGATGCCAGCACTTGCGCACTGGCAGCCGAACCCGTGCGGGCGATTTGCTGGCGCTGCTGCCAGCGCTTGAGCACCCAAGGCAACGCTGCCAAGGCGCAGATCATGATGAGCAGCACCAGCAGCGATGAGGTAAAGCTGGCGCTACCCACGGCTGACGCGGCGCAGGCGCTCGGAAGGTGTGACCACGTCCGTCAGGCGAATACCGAACTTGTCGTTCACAACCACCACCTCGCCTTGAGCGATCAGGTAGCCATTGACCAGCACGTCCATGGGCTCGCCCGCCAAAGCGTCCAGCTCGACCACCGAGCCTTGCGCCAGTTGCAGGATGTACTTGATGGGCACCTTGGTGCGCCCCAGCTCGACAGACAGCTGCACTGGAATATCCAGCACCATGTTGATGTCGTTGACTGGCACTTCTGTACCCACTGCACCTGTGTTGTAGGTGGGATTCCCAGACAAGGGGCCGCCTTGTTCCGCATCCAGTGTGGCTTGCCCATCGTCGGTGGTTTTTTGCTCTTCTAAAGCTTCGGCCCAATCCGAGAAAGGGTCATCACCAGAAACGCTGTCGTTGTTGTTAGGGTCAGTTGCCATTCTTATCTCCGGTCCAATTCGAATCTACGCCGCGCAGACACTGCTCAATGCGAACGGCGTATTTGTTGTTGTGCGTACCGTACTGGCATTCAAACACTGGCACACCGCCAATCGATGCACGAATACGGGGCTGGCGATCCAGCTCAATAAAGTCACCAGGCTTCATGGCCAGCATTTGCTCAACCGTGGCATCTGCACGGGCAAGCTCAGCCACCAGCGTTACCTCGGCGGACTGAATTTCTCGCGTCAGCACTTTGACCCAGCGGCGATCCACCTCAATCGAGTCGCCTTGTGTGGACGAATACAAGATATCGCGGATCGGCTCCATGGTTGCATAGGGCATGCAAATGTGGATAGAGCCTGATACATCACCAATTTCCAGCTGGAACGCGGTCGACACCACGATTTCACTGGGCGTGGCAATGTTGGCGAACTGGGGCTGCATTTCCGAGCGCTGGTAAGCCAGCTCCAGCGGGTAGATGCCGTGCCACGCTTTTTTGTACTCGTCGCTGATCACGTCCACCAGACGATTGATCACACGCTGCTCAGTGGCAGAAAAATCTCGGCCCTCAATACGCGTTTGCAGGCGGCCGGCGCCACCGTACAAGGTATCAATGATGCCAAACACCAGTGATGGCTCACACACAATCAAACCATTGCCACGCAACGGCCGGATGGCCACGATGTTGAAATTGGTGGGCACCGCCAGGCGGCGCAGAAAAGCGCTGTAGCGCTGCACACTGACCGTACCCACCGAGACTTCAGGGCTTCGGCGGATAAAGTTAAACAAGCCAATGCGGAAATTGCGCGCAAAACGCTCATTCACAATTTCCATGGTGGGCATACGCCCACGCACGATGCGCTCTTGGCTGGAGATGTCGTAATTGCGGACTGAGCCTTCATCCACCTCTTCGGCATCGGATTTCTGGCGCTCGCCCGTTACCCCTTCTAAAAGGGCATCCACTTCCTCTTGCGACAGAAAAGAATCACTCATACCAATGACTCCTTGCGCTTATTGAATGATGAAGCTGGAAAACAGCACACGGCGTACTGCGTTGCCACGGCGACGAGGGCGCTCGCCCTCTTCCTCCGCTGGCGCCGCTGTGGCTCCCATGCCCAGAGGGCGCGTCACTTCGCGCAAGATATCGGCAGCCAGCTTCTCTTTGCCTTCGCGCAGCAGCAGCTCATCCGCCGTACGCTGCGAAACCAGCATCAGCACACCGTTGCGAATGCTGGGCATGTACTGCTTGATCAACGTTGCAGTGGCTTCGTCTTGCAGCTCCAGCGTGATGCCGATCTGTGCAAAACGATCTCCGCCTTGGTCCGCCAAATTCACCACCATGTTCTCCAGGGGCAAAAAGGTGGGCACGACAGAGACGGCCTTGGCCGATGACTCTTCACCGTCACCATAAGGATCGTCGTGCGATTTATTGGCTGTAAACAGCAGCACCGCTGCAGCAACGACAACGAGCAAGGCGACCACGGCACCGATAACGATCAATTTCTTGCTCTTGGCTTGTGCCGGAGCGGCGGCAGAGTTGGTTGCGGCCACGTTGTTTTCCTTGATGGATGTAAGAAAGTTTGTTTCACCAAACTTGGGCTGAGCCTGCACTCAGCGCTTGTGCTTGCGCATGCAACACGGTAATAGGCTCATTATTTGCTGAATAGCGCGAAATCATAGCCAGAATAAAAGGCTCAAACAGCCGGTAAACAAATCGTCTGAGCTTGTCTGGCAGCCCATGCGCTGCACGAAGCGCGCATGAACGTGCCGATCTTAGGCGTACAAATCCAAACCCTGTGCACGCTGGGGGCGGGTTGAGACAGCTTCAGCAACGGGAACCGCCACTTGCGCATGCTGCGCTGGCCCACCCTGCCAAGGGTTCGACGAGGCCTGCTGGCCTGAAGACTGCTGCTGCCCGCGGTCATCGGCCTGCACCGAAACTCCCGCCAGCTGCACGCCCTGCTGCTCCAGCATTTCCCGCAATTGCGCCACACTGGCATCCAGCAACTCACGGGTTTGGGCCTGATCGGCACGGAAAGTTACGTGCGCTTCATTGCCACGCACACTCACTTGCACGCGAACAGCCTGCCCATCTTTGTCCAAGACGACTTCGGCGCGCTGCTGTTTGCCTTGCAGCCAAAAACGCATGTCTTCTACCGGCGCATCGGCTTGTGCATCAAATACGGCATCTTGCGTTTGCTGCGTCTCTTGCACGGAATTGTCAGTGAGCCGTGTGCCACTACCTTGCCCTGCAGACAGCCACTCAGCCGCGGCGGCTGAGCTCTTGCCCTCCACACGCTCTGTCGCCTTGGGCTGCACCCCGGCGCTGGCAGCCGCCCACTGCTCAATCTGCCCCATCACCCGATGCAATGCAGGATTGGCCATAGCTTGCGGATCTTCCAGCTTCCACGCCCCGTGCAAAGCAACACGCCCCTCACTGGCCTGATCGGTCTTCAAGCCTTCCGTCACCGCCTGCGCCACAGACCCAGCGACGTCAGCTACTTCTGCCAGCAACGCCGATGCGGCCGCTATCGCAGTCTTGGCTTCTGCAGCGACAGGCGCATTCAAAGCAGACTGCACCCCGGCGGCCACGGTAGCTACGCTCTGGCCCAGAGCCACATTGGGCTGTGCGCCCCAGATCACATTGTTTGTCAGGCCGCCTGCCAGGCCCGCGTCTTGCTTGGCCTGCAGGAAGCTGCCGTCTTGCAGGGCGGCATCAGCATCTGAAATATCCAAACGCTGGGTCTGCCCCACCAGACTATCCACACTCCATGCGCCTTGCAGCAGCTCCAGCCCTGGCACATAGGTTGCGTCACCCAAGGGCAAGGTGTCGGTATCCATGCCAGCCAATGCAGACATATTCCCAACTGACAGCTCTTGCGCAAGTTCACCGCTTTCACTTTGTGCACCTTGCAGCAACTTGGAGAAAGCCGGCGCAGACACCTGCCCGTCTTTGGCTTCCTTGGGTTTTTCTGCCTTGTCTGCTAGTTGCGATTTCGCCGCCGCAGGGGCGGTGGTTTGCTGAATGGCCATGGTTTATGCCTCTTGGAATTGCATTCCGAAAGTGCGCCCAATGAACTGCAAAGCTGCGCGCTCATCGGTCTGTTTCTGTTCACGGCGCATTTGCGCCAAAGCAATGTCACGTCGGCGGGTTTCCACCACCTTGTTCAAGCTGCTCAATCGCAGCTCTGCCGCCATCAAACCTTTTTGCGAAGCTTCCAAGCGAATGGCTTGATCAGCTACAACTTTGGTCTGCAAATCCATCGCATGCTGCAAACGCTCCATGAACTGCCGATGGTGAAACATCACCTCTGGCTTCATTGCGGCACCTTCACTGGCACCCCAGCGCTGCTGCATTTCACTGGCGTAATTGTCGAGCTGCTCCATCTGGGATTTCGCCGCATCACAGGCACGCTGACGCTCACGCAGCGCTTGGCGCGCTTCATCGCGTTTACGTACAGCCATTTCAATGGCAATCATCAAAGCATTGAGCGACGACATCCACATCCCTCTCGTTATCTATTTCAGCCCATCGAGCTAATTCAAAACCTCAGCCATCTCCGCCAGCCCCTGCTCCATCGAAGCAGACTCAAACATGGTTTGCTGTAGGAAATTGGCCATTGCTGGCTGCAGCCGTATGGCCTCATCCACCTGCGGATCGGAGCCGTTGGCATAAGCTCCTACTTGTATCAAATCTTTGCTTTTTTGATAGCGCGAATAGACGGCTCTAAAGCGTCTAGCTAACTCGAAGTGCTCGCGACTGACAACGTTGTGCATCACCCGCGATGCGGATTGCTCAATATCAATTGCCGGGTAGTGGCCTTGCTCAGCCAGCGCACGCGACAAGACGAAGTGGCCGTCCAAGATGGCGCGCGAGGCATCAGCAATCGGGTCTTGCTGGTCATCGCCTTCTGACAACACGGTGTAGAACGCGGTGATGGAGCCCACACCATTCAAGCCATTGCCGCTGCGCTCAACCAATGCTGGCAGCTTGGCAAAACACGATGGTGGATAACCTTTGGTAGCTGGGGGTTCGCCAATGGCAAGCGCAATTTCACGCTGTGCCTGGGCATACCGGGTGAGCGAATCCATGAGCAGCAGCACATGCTTACCCTTGTCCCGAAAATGCTCCGCAATCGCGGTGGCGTAGGTGGCCCCTTGCATGCGCAACAACGGCGGTGCATCAGCGGGCGCCGCAACGACCACGGCACGCGAACGATCCTGGACACCCAGAATGTCTTCCACAAACTCTTTGACTTCTCGGCCACGCTCACCGATCAAGCCCACCACAATCACATCGGCCTGGGTGTAACGGGCCATCATGCCCAGCAGCACCGATTTACCCACGCCAGAACCGGCAAACAGGCCCAAGCGCTGGCCACGGCCTACGGTCAGCAAACTGTTGATCGCGCGCACCCCGGTATCCAGGCTTTCGCGCACCGGCGCACGCTCCATGGCATTGATAGGCTCACGGTCCAGCGTCTGCGCCACTACATCGACCAGATCACCCACGTGGTCCAGCGGAAAGCCTTGCGAGTCCACCACACGACCCAGCAAACCATTGCCCATAGGCAGGCGCAACAAGCCTTTGGCCAGTGAAGGTGCTTCGGTGTCACCAAACCGCAGGGGCGAGACAAATGGCTCGGCAGGCGTCACTGTGGCTCCGCAAGACAGCCCTTGAATGTCACCCGCAGGCATCAAGAACGCTCTGTCGCCCGCAAAACCGACCACCTCCGCCAAAATCGGCTCCCCTCCGGGCATTTGCAAATGGCATTGCGAACCCACAGGCACACGCAGGCCGCTGGCCTCCAGCACCAGTCCCGTCAAGCGGGTCAGCGTGCCATGGCTGTGCAATGGCATGGGCTGGTTCACCCGCTCACTGCCCACACGCAGCATGTCTTTGAGCTGCGTGATGGTGGAGGTGACGGGGGCGTTGTCAATTGCCATGGTTCGCACCTTCGTACCAGGTGGACACCAAGCCCAGCGCTGCCACAGCACGCTGCCAGCGGCGCTCCAAGCTGCCATCAATTTGCGCGCCCTGGCTCTCTACCAGGCAGCCGCCCACAGCCACGCTGGGGTCTGCCAGCCATTCCACTTTGGGGTTGGGCAAAGCCGCACGCAAATGTGTTTCCAGCTGCTTGAAGTCTTCGGGGTTCAAGCGCACCAGCGCCGGCTTGGTCTCCGCACCCAGCATATCCAGCGCTTCACTCACCACAGGCTGCAAAGCCTGGGGGTTGCAACGCAACTCTTGCCGCACCACTTGGCGTGCAATATCGGTGGCCAGTTGCAGCAGATCGGGGGCCATTTGCTGCTGCAGCCCCTGCACAGACGATTGCGCAGCGTGCAGTACTTCATTCAAACGCTGCGCAGTGTCACGCCCCAGGTTGTTCTGGTAATCGGCCATGCGGGCCTGCCATTCCTGGCCAGCCTGTTGTTGACCTTGCTCCAGCCCTTGCTGGTACGCCTCCTGGCGAACCTGCTCCAGCTGCTGATGCAGCTCTTGCTCAGAAAAAACAGGTGCTTCAGGCGGCGCATCTTCAGCCACCGCTTCAGGTGGCAATTCTTCAAACACGTCATCCACCGCAACTTCTGGAGTCTCTTGCGCCACAGGCAGCAAGGCAGGGTCCATCGTCATTTCCGGCATCGCAGTAAAACCCTGGCGCGCGCCACTGCTCACACCACCAAAGCGCCACTGCCGCACACGTTGGTTGTCAATTTCTTCGCTGGGAATAAAACGTGTCATATGCGTCTAATCATCAAATCTCTGGCGGGCTTCAGACAAAGCTGTCTTCCGGGCCACCGCCCAGCGTGATCTGGTTCTCGTCGGCCAATCGACGCACCACCTTGAGAATTTCTTTTTGCTGTGCCTCGACCTCGGACAGGCGCATGGGGCCGCGGGCATCCAGGTCTTCGCGCAGTGCAGAGGCCGCACGCATGGACATATTGGCCAAAATTTTGTCGCGCACCTCCATCGAGCCACCCTTGAGCGCAACGATGAGCGTCTCGGACGCCACTTCGCGCATTACCAGTTGCAGCGAACGGTCGTCCAGCTTGACCAGGTCGTCGAACACGAACATCTTGTCCATGATCTTTTGTGCCAGGTCAGCGTCGTAGTTACGAATGGTGTCCAGCACAGCCACATCTGAATTGCCACCCAGCAAGTTGATCATTTCCGCGGCCGTTTTCACGCCACCCAGTGAGGTCTTGCGAATCTTGTCGCCGCCCGCCAGCACCTTGTAGAGCACTTCGTTCAGGTCTTTCAGCGCTGAAGGCTGAATACCTTCCAGCGTGGCCACACGCAGCACCACTTCGCTGCGCATGCGCTCTGGCAATTGCATCAGCACAGCGGCAGCCTGGTCATACTCCAGGTGCACCAAGATGGCCGCCACGATCTGCGGGTGCTCATTGCGCAGCAGCTCCGCCACCGACACAGGGTCCATCCATTTGAGGCTTTCAATGCCAGATACGTCGCCGCCTTGCAAAATGCGATCCAGCAGCAAGGCCGCCTTGTCGTCACCCAAGGCACGGCGCAGCACTGCCTTGACGTAGTCGCTAGCGTCTTCCACCAGCAGACTCTGGGCCGCGCAATCATCTGTAAAGCGCGCAATCACAAAGTCCACTTTCTCTTTGGAAACACCGCGCATGCGCGCAATGGTTTCGCCGAGCTTTTGTACTTCTTTGGGCGACAGGTGTTTGAAGACCTCGGCTGCCTCTTCCTCACCCAAGGACATCAGCAAAATGGCAGCGTCGTTCAGACCTCGATCATCCATAACAAACTCTTTGTGTTCCGTAGATAGTTAAGCGCACGTTGTCAGGACTTAGTGGCTGTTCTCGCCATTGACCCACGTCTTGACGATATTCGCCACGGCGATCGGATTCTGTTTGGCCAGCGCACGGGCTTGCTCCAAACGCAACTCTTCAACTGTTGGCTCTCCGGGCTTGGTCGGTGGTGCCAGCGCTGGGCGCTCCAACTCTTCGGCTTCCAGCAGATCCAGCTGCTGCGCCAGTTCTTTCTTCTTGCGCGCTTTAAGCATGGGTCGCACCACACCAAACATCAAGATCAAGGCAGCCAGCACCAGGCCTACGGGCCACAGCACAGACTTCACCAGTGCCAGGGTTTCGGGCTGCTGCCACACCGGCAGATCCGAAGCCAGACGCAGCTCTTGCTGGAAAGGCGTGTTCATGAGATTCACTGAATCACCGCGCTCAGCACTGAAACCAATGGTCTCGCGCACCAAGGCCAGCATTTGTGCTTGCTGCGCCTCTGACATGGCCTGCGGCAAGGCTGCCGCTCCTGGCTCCGCCGGGGTGCCAGGCAGGTAATTGACCACCACAGCAGCGGTCATGCGCTTGATAGAGCCCGTGCTGTTGCGCGTTACTCTGACCGTCTTGTCCACTTCGTAGTTGGTGACCGATTCGCGCTTGCTGCCGGGAATCGTCAAGATATTCGTGTTCTGACCATTGGCAGCCTGCAGTGTTTGCGCAGCGCCATTGATCGGTGCAGCCGCCGTCTGGGGTGGCTGGTTGCTGGTTGCACCAGGCACGCCTGTCGGAGGCACAGGCTCTTTTTCGCCCGTAGCCTCCAGCACCTGCTGGCTTCGCACCGCGCTGGCTGCCTGACCCTGATTGGGGGCATGCAACTCAGACGTCGACTCTGAACGCGAGAAATCCAGATCCGCAGTCACTTGGGCCTTCACATTGCCCTTGCCAACCACGGGTTCCAAAATATCCAGAATGCGCTGTGTGTACTGCTTTTCCAGCTGTTGCTGGTACATCAACTGCTGCACATTCACCGGGCTTTCATCTGGATTAGTGGTTTGCGAGAGCAGCTTGCCAGAGTCATCCAGTACGCTCACTGCACCAGGCACCATTTCTGGAACGCTCGAAGCAATCAAATGCACGATACCGGCAATCTGCGTGCGGTCCAGCATGCGGCCGGGGTACAGCGTCAGCAGCACCGAAGCCGAAGGCTTTTGCTGCTCGCGGAAAAAACCATTCTGATTGGGTAACGCCAGATGCACGCGGGCGTTTTGCACCGCTGACAAACCGAGGATCGAGCGTGTCAACTCACCCTCCAGTCCACGCTGATAGTTCACACGCTCCTGGAACTGTGTGATGCCGAACTTGCTGGCTTCCATGATCTCAAAGCCCGAGACTGCGCCCTTTGGCAAGCCCTGCGTAGCCAGCTTCAATCGCACATCGTGGATTTTGTCTGCGGGGATCATGATGGCGCCGCCACCTTCGGTGTACTTGTAGGGCACATTCATGGTGGTCAACTGCGCCACGATTGCGCCACCGTCTTTGTCACTCAAATTGGTGAACAGCACACGGTAATCAGGCTGACGGCTAAACATCAAGGCAGCCACCAAACCAGCCACAACCAGAGCGGCCACCGCGCCAATCATGATGCGCTGGTTGCGGTCGAGACTTGCTACCCGCTGCGGCCATGCACTAGGGCTTGTGGCGGGCGGAGTTTGTGCAACAGGAATTTCGGCAACAGCAGACATGTTCTTTCCAGATGGAGTGCTTGGGCTCGACACGGAACCCAACGTGTTGCCGATTATTCAAACTTCCTGCTTTTTCGTTCCCCAGATAAAGCGCCCGTTTCCCCACTTATTTACGCAGATGCTTTGTTTGCAATTGCCTACGATTGCGCCATTGATCACATAAAGAGATCTAGGAAACACATCATGGACCTTCGACTTCATAGCGCTACTTCACCGTTGACCACCCAGTCCAGCGACATGGCCCAGCGGTTGACCAAACCTGTGCAAATTGCAGAAGCCGACGGCCATGGTTTTAGCTCCGCACTTGAAAACGCCCTGCGCTCCGTGAGCACTGCGCAAAACCATTCCACCCATCTGCAAAAAGAAGTGCAGCTGGAAAACCCCTCGGTCAGCCTGGAAGAAACCATGGTTGCCATGCAAAAAGCACAAATCGGCTTTCAAGCCACTTTGCATGTCCGCAACCGCTTGGTTCAGGCTTATACCGACGTCATGAACATGCAGGTCTGAGCACCTGCTTGTGCATGTTGCTCGGCCTTGTGGCCAGCAACAGGCCCCAACGCTCACTCTGTAATTTATGGCCGCACCCTTCGGGTTGCGGTCTTTTTTTGTCTGTATGCATGTGGGTATCTCATGCATGCACAGCGTGGCTTAGCCAGCTTTTGAAACACAGATAAAGTGAGCTAGTAGCGCAAGCTATACAAGCATCTCAGCATCCTTTGATATTGAAATCGTTGGTACATAAGCGCTGGCAGCTATGTAATTAAAGAAACCCAGCTTGCACCAATAAAAAAGCCCATTCACCTTGCGGCAAATGGGCTTTCGCAAAACCTTGGAGGGTATAGCGATAACAACGTAATGATTTAGTGCAACGCAGAGGTTGCAGGCATTTTGCCCATGTGCTCCAGCGTTGCCAGCCACGGTTCGGCCAGCACACGAATTTGTGCATCATTGCGCAAAATGCTCTGCATGATGCGTGTCTTTTCTTTGCGCTGCAGTGCCGTCAATTGCACCTCATGAGATTGCACGCGCAATTCACCAATCAGCACCGCACATGATCTTTCGCACTCCATCACAGAATCCCAATTCTGTTGAATGGCAGCGGACAACATCTGAGCGCTCTTTGCCTCAATAGCCTTGTAGTAATCAAGCAATCTGTTCTCCTGCACAGCCACCACCTCACACGGTTTGATTCGCAGCGGGTCCAATTTCTTTCCAGCCTTGCGCCACGGGCTGCAAAAGCTTAATAACTTCTTCCACCAAGACCACATCATTGTGGGCATTGGCTTTCGTTAATTGGGCCACAGAATAGTCATAAAGCAGCCGCAAATTAGCAGCCAATTCACCACCCTTTTCAAGGTCCAGACCCAGCACCAAACCCTCTTGCAAAATGCGCACAGATTTGGTGATGTGACGACCTTTTTCCTCCACATCACCGCGCTCCATCGCACCGCGCGTGGCATTGAGGGATTGGAAAAGACCATCGAACAACATCTGGATCAACTGGTGCGGCGAAGCGTTCTCCACACCCGAATGCGCGCCCACCTGGCGGTAGGTATTGGCCTTGCTAAAACCTGGAGATGAAAACATGTTGATCCTTAACTCTTGTTCGATGACGCCTGGCCCGCCTATAGCGGGGATCACACGCCCATTCAAAAAATTGGTCCGTCGAATACTCAAGCGTGTCCGACTTTGGTCCTTGCGACGTTACTTGGACTGGTTCCAGCTCGTCACCATCTGCGAGACGTAGGAATCCAACGCGTTGAGCGAAGACATCTTCACATCCAGCGCCGTGTATTGCTTGTACAGCCGCTCTTCCAGCGCCTGCGCACGCTCATTCACCTTGGTTTGCTCTGCACCATTGCTTTTGAGCGCCTTTTTCAGCGCATCGTCCTTACCATTGAGCGTGCCCTCATAGGCCAGCAGCTTGTCAGTGAAAGCCTTGAAGTTCACCGCAATGCCACCGTTTTGCCCCATGGAATCTGCTTTTTCCGCAAACAGCCCGCGCAGGTCGTCTACAGAAACAATTGCTTTATCCAGCTTGGTTTCATCCACCGACAACTTGCCGCCTTCCAGCATCTGAATACCGATGGAAGACAAGCTCTTGAACGCACCGCTGGTTCCAGACACACCCATGGTCAGCATACGCAGCGAGTTTTGCAAACTCACCGTGGCGCTATCACCCTGCAACACACCTGCACCCGTACTTTGCGCAGCCTCATCCACTTTGCCCGCCTCTGTGCGCAAGCCCTTGGTGGATTTGGACAACAGATCATTCAAGGCGTTGTAGGCATCTACAAACTCCTTGATGTTCTTTTTCATCGTCTCGGTGTCGGCCTTGACCGTCAGCGTCGCGGCATTCGTCGTCACTTCAGATGCAGTAAAGGACAAGCCCGGAATGGTGTTGGCAAACGTATTGGAGCTCGACTCCACCACCACGCCATTCAATTCCACCTTGGCATTTTGTGCCGCCTGGGCCTGCTTTTGCCCCAGCTTGGTCAGTGAAGCATCAATATCGACACTGAACGCCTTATCTGTACCGCTTTCCTTGGAACGCATCATCAAGCGCTCTTTGCCGTCCACATCCGTGATCACGGAAGCCTGAATGCCCATGCCCGCCTCATTCACCTTGGCGGCGATCTGCGTCAGGGTGTCAGAGCTGGAAATATCAATTTCCTTGGTCGTCGTTCCCATGGTGAGCTTCATTTTTCCTGAGCTGCCCATGGATTCATCTTTGGCCAATGCTGCAGCACCTGCACCACCAATGACCGTGGTTTGCGACTGCGCCAGCTGGGTCACTTTGATGTTGTAAGTACCGGGCGTGGCAATCCCTGTCATCACCCCTGAGAGGGTGGAATTGCTGGAGCTGATATTCACCGTGTTCCAGGCACTGTCTCGTGCCAGCTTGGAAACGATATCGCCCAGCGTCGATGCCAGCGACTTGATCTCGCCGTAGGTCGAAATCTGCGACTTAATTCCCTCGGCCCGCACTTCCATTTTTTTCAGTGGGGTTTTCTCGGCAGCCACCATTTTTTCAACGATCTCTGCAACATTAAGACCACTGCCGATACCCGCTGATGAAATTGCCATGGTGAAAACCTCCTGAATAAAGTGCGACGTTTTGCCTGAGGTGTCGCTTCACCTTGAGCAGACAGCTTGCACCGCTGCTTATTGTGACGCAAGCCGTTCAGACGCAAAAGCCCAAACAAAACCTGTAGCACCCGCCAATCCATCCGACTTACGAGGACAGCACATCGCCCCTCGTCATGGCTGATGTATCGACGCGCAATGGCAAAACTTGAGATGTTTTGAAAGTTCCAAAATTACCGCCAATCAAGGCAAACAAAGATTCTTTCACGCCGGAAAAACAGCTAATAACTCCAGCACACCCAAGCCAAAAAACAAAAAAAAGACAGCCTTGCTTGCACAAGGCTGCCATTAAAAGCAAAACGTTCATTCGCTCCATCCATCCCGCCCTTTGGGAGCCGAATGGACAGAAACCGTGATTAACGCAGCAGGCTCAACACGTTCTGTGGCAACTGGTTAGCCTGGGCCACCATGGCCGTACCAGCTTGCTGCAGAATCTGCGAGCGGCTCAGATTGGCTGTTTCCGAAGCGAAGTCAGCATCAATGATGCGACCACGAGCGGCAGTGATGTTCTCGTTCTGGATGTCGATGTTTTCAACAGCCTTCTCGAAACGAGTCTGGATAGCACCCAGCTCGCCACGTGCAGAGCTGACCGTGTCAATCGCCTTGTCAATACGCTGAATAGCTTCCCAAGCACCGGATTGAGTGCTGATGTCCACCTTATCGATACCTTTGGTACCTGCGTCTGTAATTGCAGCAGCAGCTACCAAGTTATTACCCAAACCGGTTGTAACCGCATCGCGGCTGTAAGTGATCGCGGCAGTTGCAACTTCACCTGTTTTGTCTGCAGTGGCACGGAATTGGATTTGCTTCACGCCAGCGTCATTGGTCTCCAAGAACGCCGTCACCCCTGTATCTGCAGTCTTGGAGTTGATCGCTTCCACAACCTTGCCAAGTGCCTGGTCAGACGTCATGTTGGCATCAGCCTTGATAGTGACTGTATGAACAGTCGCTGATGCACCAGCACCCTTGATACCAATAGTTGTGTCCACAGCAGTCATGCCTGTAGCACCTGTGCCGAACATGGTTGTAGTGACATCTGTTTGTGCCGCAACACCCTTGCCGTATGTCGAATTTCCCAGCTCATCAACTTTCGTGTTGCTCAAAGCACCCACGGTGATGTTGTCGCCGGCATTGGCACCCACTTGGAACACGCCGCCAGTAAAACTACCTTCCAGCAGCTTGGCACCGTTGAACGTTGTGGTCTTGGCCACGCGATCCACTTCACCACGCAGCTGAGACAGCTCAGCCTGCAGAGCTTCACGGTCACTCTTGCTGTTGGTGGCATTGCTCGACTGCACAGCCAGGTCACGCATACGTTGCAGCATGTCACCCACCTTGCCCAGCGCGCCTTCAGCTGTTTGTGCCAGCGAGATGCCATCGTTGGCATTACGGGCAGCCACAGTCAGACCACGTGTCTGGGTGCTCATGCGCTCAGCAATCGCCAGGCCAGCAGCATCATCCTTGGCGCTGTTAACACGCAGACCCGAAGACAGACGCTGCATGGAAGTGCTCAGCGAACCGCCAGACAGGCCCAGATTGCGTTGTGCATTGATGGACACAACATTGGTGTTGATGGTCATTGCCATTTGATTTCCCCTTTTAACTAACGCTCACTCTGTAATTGACGGTTCTGGCGATCCCCGCACAAGGCAAAACCCTGCATACAAAGCCTCCAGACCTTCTTTATCAGGCAGTTGACTACCCGTTCTTCAAGAGCCTTGCGCCGCACGTTCAGGTATTGCGCATGACCCATGTTTGATAAAGCGAACGTGCCTGGCAGAGAGGCCCTGGCACGTTCGCTGTCTTATTACTTCAGCAGACTCAGCACTTGCTGAGGCAGTTGGTTGGCTTGGGCCACCATGGCTGTACCGGCTTGCTGCAGGATTTGCGAGCGGCTCAGGTTGGCTGTTTCCGAAGCAAAGTCGGCATCGATGATGCGACCGCGTGCTGCGGTGATGTTTTCGTTCTGGATGTCAATGTTCTCGATCGACTTCTCAAAACGTGTCTGGATAGCGCCCAGCTGAGCACGTGCAGAGCTGACTTGGTCAATCGATTTGTCGATACGCTGCAAGGCTTCCCATGCGCCGGATTGGGTGCTGATGTCAATTCCATCAATACCTTTTTCCTGGCCCGCAGCAATATCGTCAATCGCGCCAGCAGCCACCAAAGTGCCTCCACCAACACCGGTCACGTCTGTGCCACGGCTGTAAGTGATGGCAATGGTGTCAACTTCACCCGCCTTGTCAGCGGTAGCACGGAATTGAATCTGATTTACACCTGCGGCGTTCTTCTCGATGAACGCTGTTACGCCTGTGTCTGCTGTCTTGGAGTTGATCGCCTCAACAGCCTTACCCAGAGCCTGCTCGGCAGTCATATTGGCATCGGCCTTGATAGTCACCGTTTGGGCAACAGCACCTGCGCCTGCACCTGTAATACTGATGGTCGTATCCGCAGCGGTCATGCTGGCGGTTGCACCAGTGCCGAACATGCCTGCTGCACCCGTCACATCCGTAGCATCTGCTGCACCCGATCCGTACACCGAAGTACCCAGCTTGTCAGCACGCACATCGCTCAATGCGCCGACAGTGATGTTGTCGCCGGCGTTGGCGCCCACCTGGAACACACCGCCCGTAAAGCTACCTTCCAACAGCTTGGAGCCGTTGAACGTTGTGGTCTTGGCCACACGGTCCACTTCACCACGCAGTTGTGCCAGCTCAGCCTGCAGAGCTTCACGGTCGCTCTTGCTGTTGGTGGCATTACCCGACTGAACAGCCAAGTCACGCATACGTTGCAGCATGTCACCCACCTTGCCCAGTGCACCTTCAGCGGTCTGCGCCAGCGAGATGCCGTCATTGGCATTGCGAGCGGCCACTGTCAAACCACGTGTCTGGGTATTCATGCGCTCAGCAATGGCCAAACCGGCGGCATCGTCCTTGGCGCTGTTGACACGCAGGCCAGACGACAGACGCTGCATGGAGGTGCCCAGCGTGTTACCAGACAGGCCCAGGTTGCGCTGAGCGTTGATCGAGACGACGTTGGTGTTGATGGTCATGGCCATGATGCGATTCCTTACGTGCTAACGGTATTCAATGAAAGATTGCTTGGTTTGCCGGAACATGGCCTTAGGCCTCTATGTGCCTTAGTTGGCAGCACTGCTTTGGTTGAGTGCTGCATGCCTGCTCCGTACAAGACTGTTATCGGATCGCTATTTTTTTTCTTTAGCTTTTTTTTCGTTGCCCCCTCACTTCTCTCTGGTGGAAGGCGATACACCCAGTGGTCACCGCACGCAAAGTCCAAAGAAAGTAGGTAAACAACGTGCTTATTCACGGTATGTCGATGGCGTTGTCAAGGAAGAATCGTCCCCATCGCTAGCGTTGCCTGCTACGTATTCGTGCCTATGGTGCCTGTAGCGATGCAAAGCAACCCGCTTTTCCAAAGGAAACACAGCAATGGCCGCAACTATCAACACCAACATCGCCTCGATCAACGCGCAGCGTAACCTTGCGCTGTCGGGCCAGTCTCTCAACACGACCATGCAGCGCCTGTCGTCTGGCCTGCGTGTCAACAGCGCCAAGGACGATGCGGCTGGCCTGGCCATTGCTGAGCGTATGAATACCCAGGTCAAAGGCCTGACAGTGGCCTCGCGCAATGCAAACGACGGCATCTCGCTGGCCCAGACCGCTGAAGGCGCACTGGGCAAGGTGGGCGACATGCTGCAGCGCATGCGTGAATTGGCTGTGCAGGCTGGCAATGCCACCAACAGCGCCAGCGACCGCAAGGCACTGCAGGCTGAAGTGAGCCAGCTCAGCGCTGAAATTGACCGGGTGGCCAAGCAAACCAACTTCAACGGCACCAAAATTTTGGACGGCAGCTTTGCTGGCGCCGTCTTTCAGGTCGGTGCTAATTCAGGTGACAACATCACGCTGGGCGCACTGGTAGATACACGCTCGTCACAGCTGTCATCGGTGTCGTATGCCAAAACCGAAGAAGCAAGCGTTGGAACAGCCACGCCGATCGCGGCAGGACAGCCTTTGGCGGATTTCACCGTACCGTCGGTAGGAGACATTGGCATTCAGATCACTTCTGGCGGCACCACGACCACCGTGTCCTTGGGCAAGCTGCCTGCCGCGGACAGCCCCCAACAGCGTTTGGGCCAAGTGGTAGAAGCCATCAATAAAAAGAGCGCTGATACAGGTGTCAGTGCGTATTTGACCAAGATTGAGGGTACCGAAAACTATAAAGTCGAGTTCATGTCTGAAAAGCTTGACGCCAATGGCGGCCCCGTACAAGTTCAGTTTGGCAGCATTACTGATCCAGCTGATCCCACAGGAACATTTGGCAGCCCCGGGGCAGACTTTACAGCCGCAATGACTGGCTTAGACACTGCGAACATTAACATCGCCGGTGGTACTGCTGGCGCAAGCTCAGTGATGGATGCGCGCGGCATTGAAGATGTGGATGTCAGCACCCAGTCGGGCGCATGGGTGGCGCTCAAGAAGATTGACAGCGCAGTTGACCAGGTCAACGGCGCGCGCGCCACACTGGGCGCAGTACAGGCCCGGTTTGAGAATACGGTGAACAACATCGACATTCAGGTAGAAAATCTCTCTGCCGCACGCGGTCGTATCATTGATGCCGATTTTGCGGCTGAAACTGCCAACCTGAGCCGCACACAGATTCTGCAGCAAGCTGGCACAGCCATGGTGGCGCAAGCCAACCAGATCCCGCAAAACGTGCTTAAGCTGCTGCAAGGCTAAGCCTAGCAGGCTCCATTTCTGAGCCAAGGCATAACCGCTTCAGCGTCTATCATTGGCGCAGAAGCGGTTTTTTTATTAACTTTTACACCCCGATTACCCATGACAACCCCCTCTATCGACCAATTCATTGACAACTTTCTGACCGCCGTGGATTTTCAAGAAGTTGTTGAAGTAACGCCAGAGACCAAACTCCAAAGTCTGCCCGAGTGGGATTCACTGGCGGCTTTGGGAGTGATCGTGATGTTTGACGTGGAATTTGGCAAAGCCATTACAGGCGACGACCTTAAAACTTGCACGACGGTGGCTGACCTGCACAAGCTGCTGGGCTAAGAATCCACATACTAAAGGACTGCCCATGGCGCTTTCCACTTTGCACAACGTACGCTTCGCAGGCATGGCGAGCTGCGTTCCACACCGCGTACTGGACAACATTCGCGACTGTCCACCTTCGCAACGCTCAGAGCGAGAGCGCTTGGTACGCAATATCGGCATTAAGACGCGGCGTATCTGCCCTGAATGGCAGACCTTTTCAGACTTGGCCTTGGTAGCTGCAGAAAAGTTACTGGAAGAGCTGCACTGGCATCGCGAGGAAATCGACGCGCTGATCGTCGTAACCCAGTCCCCCGATTACCTGATCCCCTCCACTGCCATCATTTTGCAAGACCGGCTGGGGCTGTCTCAATCAACCATTGCTTTTGACGTAAATCTTGGCTGCTCCGGCTACCCATTCGGCCTGCATCTGCTGGGCAGCATGATTTCTGCTGGCGGTGTGAAAAAAGCCCTGTTGCTAGTTGGTGACAAATGCGCCAACGTTAAGGACCCACTCTTTTCAGACGCTGGCACCGCCACAGCATTAGAGTTTGATCCTGACGCACCACCGATGTATTTCGATCTCAATAGTGATGGCCGCGGCAAAGGAGCGATCATGCTGCCAGCCGGCGGCCACCGCGAACCCTTTGGTGTACAGCACCTGATTCCAAAAAGGGACGAACACGGTGTAATGCACTGGCCTGCTGACCTAATTTTGGATGGCCCGGCTGTATTGAGTTTTTCTACCCAGCAAGTGCCACCTGCTGTGGAGCGATTACTGCAATACGCGCAAGTAGATAAGGCAGAAATCGACTATTTTCTTTTTCACCAAGCCAACCGGATGATCAACGAGACCATCCGCAAAAAGCTGGGGCTTAGTGCTGAGAAAGTGCCATCCACTTTGCCAGATCTAGGCAATACCAGCGGCGCATCGCTAGCGGTCACCATGACAGCGCGGCTGCATGAAACCCTCTCCACGCGCGGGCACAAGCTGCTGCTTTCTGGATTTGGTATTGGTCTTTCGTGGGGTTCCTGCATTCTTGATTTAGAAAATGCCGTCTTACCCCCCATGCTGGAAGCATGATGCAATGACGCCCACTTTCAATCCATTTTCTCTGGCGAGTCACCGCATATTGGTAACGGGCTCATCTTCAGGTCTGGGTAAAACCATTGCATTGACTTGTGCTCGCATGGGGGCAGAAATCATCTGCACTGGCCGTGATGCCCAGCGCCTGTCGCAGACACTGTCAGAATTAAAAGCAATCTCGCCACATGCACACCAAGCCATTCAGGCAGATCTGACAAAAGCCTCTGAACGCGATGAACTGGTAGCACTTATCGGGGCGGGAGGCACTATTAATGGCGTGGTTCACAGTGCAGGCATTTCACGCCTAAGCCCTGTACGCATGATGACTGAGCAGCACCTGCGTGAGGTTCAATCTATTAATGTAGATGCCCCCATGTTACTGACCCAGGCTCTGCTAAGGCGCAATTTAGTAGCTGCAGATGGTTCTATGGTGTTTATTGCCAGCATTGCCGCACACATTGGCGTCCCTGGTGTTGCAGCCTACTCGGGAACCAAGGCAGCGCTATTGGCCATGGTGCGCTGCTTGGCCATGGAAGTGATCAAACGCCGCATCCGTGCCAATTGCCTCTCCCCCGCACTGGTCGAAACCCCACTACTGGAAGCCACCGCCACCATGATTGGCTCTTTGGAGCAAGAGCGTGGCAACTACCCACTGGGCTTTGGTAAACCTGAGGATGTGGCAAATGCAGTGGTTTTTCTGCTGTCTAACGCCAGCCGCTGGATCACCGGAACAACATTGGTCATGGATGGAGGTCTGACCATTAGTTAATTCATCCACACAGCACATATAAAAATTCATGGACAACATTCTCATTATTGGTGCTGGTGGTTGGGGGAGAGAAGTTCTTGCACAGATGCAAAATGACCCCTCCTTCAATATCTCATGGACTATCAAGGGGTTTCTTGATAGCCGTGAAGATATTCTCCAAGCCTATGACTGCAATATTTCAATCCTAGGAAACCCATTAACTTATGAACCGGAGTTAGGGGATGCATTTGTTTGCGCTCAAGGGAATCCAAAAGATCGAAAAGAATATTCACAACCACTTTTCTTGAAGAATGGTAAATTCTTTCCAATTCTTACCAGAAGTCATATCTCCCCACGCGTAAAAATTGGTCATGGGGTTTTTGTTGCGGAGTACGCGCAAATAGGGCCGGATGTCATATTGGAAAATTTCTCTAATATTTCCAGCCAAACCATCCTAGGCCACGATGTGCAAGTCGGAGAATATGCACAGATTGGAGCCATGTCATTTATTGGTGGCGGAGCCAAAATAGGACGATTTGCGACCATACATCCTCATGCGACTATTCTTCCCGGTGTCCAGATAGGAGAAGAAGCTATCGTTGGCGCTGGTACTGTGGTTATTAAGGATGTCCCACCAAAAACAACTGTTTTCGGAAATCCTGCGCGAACCATATTCTCATCGTAATTCAGTCAGTTCCATGCAATCCATACTCAGCCATTTTCATTACACCGACCCTGGGATTCTTGAACAAGAGCGAAGCAAAATATTTCGTCAACTTTGGCTTTTTGCTTGTCTGAGTAGTACTTTGGCCGCTCCCAATGCGTATGCCTCTCTCTCTTTGGCTGGGCAGCCTGTACTGATTCAAAATTGCAATGGAGAAATTAGAGCTTTTAAAAATCAATGCCCGCATCGCCTTGTGCCCTTGCAGGCTGAAGGATTTGGGCAATCTCCCATGCGGTGCCCTTATCACGGCTGGACATTCAATAATGATGGATCGGTTAAAAGCATACCCCACGAATCTAATCTTTACAATTTTTCCTCAGAAGAAAGAGAAAAATTATGCATGAAAAATTATGCAGTAGAGATCGTGGGGAACATGATTTTCATCAATCTCAGTGAAAATCCATTACCGATCGAAAAGCAATTCACCCCAGAAATTCTTGATAAATTACGGGATATATCCACGCATTTCTCTGCACAAACAGCTCACATAACAGTTGAAGTTGACTACAACTGGAAACTTCAATATGAGAATGTCTTAGATTACAACCATGTCCCGTACGTTCATCCCCAGTCATTTCTTCCTTTACTAACAAAAGACAATTCCTCGAATTTAACAAAAAAGAAAATCGAGCAGCCATCTATTCCATTTTTCCCCGATGTACCCAGCACGCTAAATGCTCAAAGCTACCACACCAGGGCAGCATTGAAAATCCCCCCTCAACCATGGCACTCTATGGTTGATCGCTATGGCGAAGGCGGGTTTTTCGAGAATTTCTTTCTTTTCCCCAATGTGAATTTCAATTGCGCAGAGGGCATGGTTTTCAAGATTGAACAATATGAACCCTTGACCCCAAGCCGTACAGCTGTTCGATTCACAATGGCGGTTGCAAAAGAAAAACAACGTATTCGTGCATTACCTGCAATTTTGAGTGGATGCATACGCAATGATGTCAATGTGCTTCATGAAGATCGAATGTATCTTGAACGCTTGCAAAAAGGCCTTCATGCGGGAAGCCCCAAAGTTCATCATGGGCAATATGAAAGATATCTTATATCTTTCGCACAGGTTTATGAAAAACTCTTGAAGGGAGAGCGTCCATGGTAATTACAGAAAAAATAAAAGAATCTGTTCACATCATAGGTTACGGCACTCTTTTTGATGAAATCGTCGCAGACAAAGCCGCTTATTCTATTTCTAGCGAGCTTATTTCTCACAGCATAGAAAGCATTGCTTCATTAACCGAAAATTCATCCGCTTCTATTTTTTCTAAAATTCCACAGAAGTCCCTTGTTTTCGTCGCACTTGATGAACATGCACTGAACTACATACGCTTGGAGCAGCTGTACATGCCTGCCAAGCTTGCTGGCCACAAGTTAATCAGTCTTATTCACTCCAATGCTTATGTTTCACCCAGCGCAAAGATTGGTGAAAACGTGCATATTGGCTCTCACTCCATCATCAGCAGCAAGTGCACGTTGGGAGCCAATGTATTAATTTCCTCTCAAGTACGCCTGGAAAATAGTGTGCAGATAGGTATGCATTGCTTCATCGGTGCTGGTAGTAGCGTTAGCTCTCAAACAAAGATTGGACGTCATTGTGTGATTGGAAGCAATGTACATATTGGTAAAGATTTGGAAATAGGCAATCACTGCATCATTGATCAACCAGGAACCATATGGAATAAGCCACTTCAGGATGGCGCTTTCTTGGAACCTGGTTTTCAAACTCCAGCCTTGATAGCTGGGATTGGCTACTCTTTCCGTACTTTTTAAAGTGCCTGTTAAATAAATATCAAATTTTCAGCATCAATAGCAACCCAGGAATATAAATGTCTACATCTGCAGAAGCCTCACATACTACTTACGAAGACCAATATTTTGAAACCATAAAAAAATTGGAAACAACCCCTAGCAGTCTTTTGCTTCGTAAAAAAGCTGCATATTTATCTCTATTTCTTGGAAAAATTGATGAAGCCTATCACTGGTCCGTCAGTTTGAATTTTTTTCACGACCCATCTTTACAAAAAATTCGCCAAAAAAGAATTGAGTTATTTAAGAGAAATTTAACGCCAGATAATGATTACCGAGTCACGCAAGGAATTTTTTCATTAACTGAAAACAAAAATAATAAAAATCCTCATGAAGAAGAAGTTTGGAATCGCAATCCTCATCGTCAGGATTTAATTAAAAAAATTCTCTCCTGGAAGTCTGTTAATTTTTATAAATATAAAATTTTCTCTAAGACATCCATCAAGAAAATCAAAGAATCTATTGCACCATGTTCATACGAACCCGGCGCTGCAATGGATTATCCAGGCGATTACAAGAATTTCCCAAATATAATTATTGGATATTGGTATTACGCAGGATTCATCTATCACAAAGAAAAGACTATTCCTGTAATTTTCAGATTGCCAGAATATCCCAGCGACGATCAAGAAATAGATTTCTTCACCGAAGAAGACCTTTCTTTGGATATCCAAGGTGGTGAATCTATTATTTGCTATTTTTCACAAAAACCTGAAACACAAGATGCATGGCTGGAGTGCAAATTAAAAATCCATTCTATCTTCTCGCAGAATAATCAGCAGTTTGGATCCAAGTATGCTTTCTACCAGGGCCACGAAGCATGGGGTTTGCCTGGGCAGCGCCCCACACTAGAAAGAATCAAAGAATATTCGTTAGAAAAATGGATTCAAGCTCATCACGATATTCTTGATATAGGCTGCAATATCGGCTGCTTTGGCATTGAGGTTTCTAAAATATCCGCTCAATATACTGGGTTCGACATTAATCCTGATTTGATCGAAATTGCTAACACCCTTGCTCTGAACAAAGAAATAAAGAACTGCAATTTCCTCACCACTGACTTCCACAGCTTCATCAAAAACAACAATAAAAAATACGATTTTATTTTCTCGTTCGCTGTTCATGGATGGATCGGATTGCCCATGAAGGGCTATGTTGAAATACTGCAAAACTTACTCAACCCCAATGGTTTTGTTTTGATAGAAAGCCACGATGTAACCAATGATGCCGAACTTCTTAAATTCTTCCGAAATATGCCAGCCTTCTTAGAAGCTAAATTTTCAATTATTCACCAGGGCATTCTTAAGGACGACAACAAAAGAAGACGTTCATTCTTTATTTTCCAGTACAACAAAAACGAATAACAATCAGAATCTCATAATTAATCGCGCCATATTGGCGCGATTTTTATAAATAATTTTAAAATGAATACAGAAATAAACCATCAGCATCACCAGATTTCTTTGGGTCAACCACCTACAGAAAAAATAAGTATTTCAAAATCAGACATGATGCGCTGTATTTATAGTTTTTTTGACAAAAAGCATATTGATCGAGTTTATTATTTTATTCAATGCTTAGATGATGATTCGAAAAAAAATCTCCCATCCTGGGTCACAGGAAATTTAGAAAATCTTTTAAAATACGAAAAGGAATATTTAAGAATTCACTTTAATCCCATACAGTTCCGCAAGCGATTAACTGAGATAAATCCAGATTTTTTATGGAAAAACACCATTAATTTAAATGGTGGCAATGCAGCCTTAGATATCTTGTTACATACAGCAACTCAACATGGGCAAGAAATAAAAATTATAGAAAGAATATATGCAGACAGAGTTAATATTCAAGAAATTGAAACTCTTCAAACGCTTATAAAAACTGAAAATCTTCAACTTAAATCAGCAAAATCCCTCGGTGTGCTTCAGAAGGGCGACTATTACTTCTGTTTTGATGAATATATAGAAAATGGACGCCATCCAGATTTAGAAGAATTCCAGGATACATGGCATAAAAAGTCAATCATCCATCTCTGGAACACGGCCTCCGCCAAATTCACTTCAATATTCAACGAAATCCCAATTGATAAAAAAAGAATAACGCTATTACTTTCAGAAAAAAATAAAAATAATAACGCATCTGTCAATGACTATATTGAGAATATATTTTCAATATCTCATAAATCTCGCTCATTCATTTATCACAGCGACCTTCACAGATTTAATATCTTAATTCTGCCAAAAGATGATTTCCGAATTATCGATTGGGCTGGCTGGGCAATTGCTAAAGTTGGCATGGGCTACCCTGTCAAGAGAAGATCAAATTCTATTGAATATTTCTCGAACGACACAATATCAAAAATCGTACATTCATATTTCGTGGAAACAACTGGCGTAACTTTGGAAGAATTTACTGCAAATTTTGTACTATTTAATGCACAGTATTCACTAGACATTGATCCAGAATTATCTTATCGATTCTTGAATTATTTTTCAGATGTGTTTTTCATGAAACAAAGTTGATAGAAAACTCTAAATCAAAAAAAAACTTATCAAATATCAATACCCAGGCACTTGTATCATGCTTCAAAAACTTAGCACATTTGATCTAATAAATTCAACCTATATCGCCCAAAGTATTTACACACTCATAAAAATAGACATATTTGATAAGCTGATTGCCGGAAAATCCTCATCCCAGAACCTTGCCAACTCATGCAGCATCAATGCTGCAAAGTTGCAAATATTATTAGATTTGGCAGTTTCAATGGATTTCCTTGGTCAAAAGGATAATTGTTACTTCCTAAGAAAGAAGGGGATGAATCTAACACGAGCGGTCAATTCATGGGAACGTGACTATTTCACTATTTGGGCTGAGGGATTGCAATCTGCGGCAGCGCAAACTCCAGCATGGTTAACACAGGACATGAATGCCTATGAGGCGGCGAATGGAGCCACTATCTGGGAGCACTACCGCACCAATCGCGCGCTAGGCAAATCATTTGAAAAATTTCAGGATCGAATTTCTCACTTAGCACATCTTCCTGAATTGACGAAAATCATTCAATTGCATGCAGGCGAACGATTTTTGGATATTGCAGGGGGCAAAGGTGCATTGGCCTTTCAACTGGCTATCCAAAACCCTCAAGCGGTGGGTGCAGTGCTTGATCAGCCCCATATGGAGCCTATATTTCAAGAACATGCATTAGAAGTCGCAGAGCAAGCTGGGGGGACGCAAGTAACATTTATTGTTGGCAACATGCTCAAGCACATTCCCACAGGATTCAACACCTATTTGATTAAGCATGCTTTGCATGACTGGGACGATGAATCAGTTTGCACTGTCCTCATGAATATTGCTCAGGCAATGGATTCATCTTCCCGGCTACTGATCATTGAAGGCGTCAAACAACCTCAGCACAAGGACAATGTGCTCATGCAGGCCCGTGCTTATGAACAAGCCATCTGGACTTCCGGAAAATTGAGAACGCTTTCCGATTTCGAAAATTTACTTCAACGTTCTGGATTGAAAATACGAGATATGCAAGAAACCAATGTATTTGATCTCAGCATTCTGGAATGCATAAAACAGTAAATTAATCCTGTGCTTTTACTGCATCAGTTATTACATCGATTATTCGCTGACACTGATTTTGGCTCATGCCAGTAAAGAAAGGTAATCCTAATACGGTCTGTGTCAGTGCTTCAGCATTTGGCACTGCCAACGACAAGCACCGATGCTGTAATGCATCCATGTGATGCAGCAGGGGCTGATACCAGCGGCGCGTCATGACATTGGCTCTTTGGCATGCTTGCTCTAATGCATGGCGTGCAGCCATATTAGGCAACTTGGCGCATAGCAACGTAGGTGCTTTTAACGGTCCTCCGGAGCCCTCAGCCTGCCAAGACAAGGTGTGATCACTGATTAGGTTTATTTTTCTTATTAAATCACCCTGTAACTCACGTCGTTTGCTGGCATAAATGTGCCATTTTTTCAAAGAAGCCAAGCCAACAGCTGCGTGGTATTCGCTCATTTTGGCATTAGTTCCAGGAGCGACTAGAAAACCGGAAGGCACAGAAGCAGAAGAATTAAGATTGATACCAAAATTGGAAAGCTGGCGTACCTTATTAACTAGATTTGGACGAGTGGAGATAACCAATCCTCCTTCACCCGATGGCAAGCTTTTCGTGGTGTGCAAACTGAAAACCAAGGTTCCTTCTGCATTTTGCAGCGATTGGCTGCCATATGCCGCTGCTGCATCTATGACGACCGGCAAACCTGTATCTCGTTCAAATTCTTGCCATGCCTGCATGTCATGCGGCATACCAAACGTGGCTACAGGCAATACAGCATCTATGCGCATGCGCTCGCAAGCAGCACGCGCAATTTCAGGTGTGAGCATCCATGTGCTCGCATCCACGTCCGCAAGCACCGGTTGATGCCCTGCTCGGATCACTGCCGTGGCCGTAGCAACAAAGGTAAAAGCAGGCAGTAATATGCGGGAGCCCGAAGACAGATCGAGCGCTTGCAATACCAATTCCAAGGCAAGCGTGGCATTTGCAACGGTGACAAGCTGCTCTTTCGGCACATCGAACTGCACAGAAAACTCTGCTTCCAGCTCCTGGACCAAGGGACCAAAGTTCGAATATTGCCGAGCTTTGTGCATGCGCTCAAGCCAGGGCAGCAGCTCCTGCGGAGACGGCATATCCGGAACCAAAAGAGGTATCCAGGTCGACTCTTTTCGCTCACTCATGACATCGTTTCCGTGCCAGCATGCAATGAGGTCAAAGCAGTCTCGGTACTTAGCGCTTTGCGGTGACCATGTAAATAGTTCAGCCACATAAGCCGATAAGCCTTCTCCAGCTCCTTCGTGCGGGAACCATAGTCCATCAATACAGATTTTTTAAGGCAAGTGCGCGACTGCGCCCTTATTTGCACCAGACGCTGTGGCGAATTCATTAAGCTCAGCGCCGCATCGATGTAGCTCTGCGCATCTGTGGCGACTTCGCCCAGAGGGGCAAGCTTTCCGCGCAACATGCGTGCCGTGGATGCCTCTACAGCGCGCACAGCATCCATGGCAACAATAGGCAGGCCCATCCACAAAGTATGCAAAGAAGTCGTGCCTCCGGATATGGGCGAAGTGTCCAGTGCAACATCGGCAATGTGACCCAGCTCCATAAAGTTTCTCAACGGTTGCTGCTGCAGCACTGACACGCGCTCCAATGGCATACCCGCTGCTTGCACGCGCGGCTGCATATGCGCCTGGGCTGCGTCCGCGTTTTCTTCTTTGACCACAATAATGAGACGAGCGTCGGGGCGTGCCTGCAATATCCGAGCCCATATCCGCAGCATTGCATCGGTAATTTTGGCAGAGTTGTTGAGCGACACCAGGGTGGGATAGCCGTTGCGCAGCATGGGAGGCTCTGCAGATAGCGGCGCATAAGCAGGTGGCACATAGCTAGACATGCAAAATAAGTAAAACAACGCTTCTGAGTAATAACCACCATGGCCTGGAGGTGCTACACCAGCATCCACCAACCGGTAGTCCATCGCTTTCATACCCAGTGTCTGCATATAACCCAGCCATGTGACTTGCACAGGGGCTGCGCGCCGGGCAAAGACGCCCAGGCGATGGCCATGGGTAAAGCCGGACAAATCTACCAGTACGTCGATGCCGTCCTGCCGGATTTTTTCGCAGACCGTTTCATCACTGTCCGCCTGTATCTCGTGCCAGTGCGGCACTAGGGCGCGCATTTGCGTGGTGACTTGATCCGAGGGGCCGTTGGAATAAACATGCACCTCCACATCATTGGGGTTGTGATGCTCGAGCACCGGCTGCATGAAAAATGCCACGGAGTGCTCTCGAAAGTCTGCCGTCACATAGCCCACTTTGAGTCTCTTTCGCGGATTGCGGTCTGCCACTTTCAAGGGTTTGGCATTGCGTGTCAGCGGATCGGCAAAGCGTTTGCCCCAGTCTCGGGCCACTTGCAGTGCTTTCATCGGGTCGCGGCTGGTGTGCGCATGCAGGTAGGCGCGCAGCATCCAGTCGCCGCTCACCGATGACTTCTTCACGACTTTATCAATCAGATCACATGCCTGTTGCTGCTGCCCCATGCTGAACAACGCCAAAGCCCGCAAGCGATTGGCAGCATGCAATTGCGGGTTCAAGGCAATTGCAGTTTCCAGTGCGGCAATGGCATCGGTCCAGTGCGCCATGCGTGTGTAGACGTGCCCAATCAGAAGCCACAACTGAGCATCAGCGACGTGCTCCTTGGCCAGCAGCATCAACTGCGTCAGTGCTTCCAGAAATTGATGCTGGGGCACTAGCGTGGTGTTGATTCGATGCAACTCCTGCTCCAGCGTCACGGGGGCAGCAGAAAAAATGGGGGCGCTCATACACAGTACTCAAGAAAATGGGGTGATCTGCCGATAGACATATATCTCCAGCCTATCCGAGCTTGACTCCCTCAGGCCCAACCCAAACCAAAAAAGAAACGCTGGCTTTTGTGCCAGTTCCGTCTTTTGATTGGCATTCAGTCTGACAGAATCACCACCATGCTTGTCCTTATTGGTTACATCATCGCCTTCGGCTGCGTCTTCGGTGTTTACGCTCTTCACGGCGGAAACATGGGCGTACTGGGCAAAGCCCTCCCATTCGAAATGGCCACCATTGGCGGCGCAGCGATTGGCGCCTTCATTGTGAGCAACCAGCCCAAGGTGCTCAAAGCCACGATGGCGTCGATTCCTTCAGCGCTCAAGGGATCCAAATTTACCAAAGCACGCTTCATGAGCTTGCTGGCCTTGCTCTATGACTTGCTGCAAAAAGCCCGCAAAGAAGGGCTGATGGCCATTGAAATGGACGTGGAAGAGCCTGAAAACTCTGAAATCTTTCAAAAATATCCTGACCTGATGGCCGATCACCATCTGGTTGAATTCATTACCGACTATCTGCGCATGATGGTGTCAGGCAACCTGAATTCACACGAGATCGAGTCCTTGATGGACAACGAAATTGAAGCCCACCACCAGGAAGGCCATCGCGTTGTAGTCGCACTGCAGCGCCTTGCTGGTGCGTTGCCAGCCTTTGGTATTGTGGCCGCGGTGCTGGGTGTCGTGAACACCATGGGCTCGGTTGGCCAACCCCCTTCGGTGCTGGGCGGCATGATTGCCTCTGCACTGGTGGGTACTTTTCTGGGTATCTTGCTGGCCTATGCGCTGGTCGAACCTTTGGCAGGGCTGGTTGAACAGCGCCAGCAGGATGGCCACAAAGAGTTTGAGTGCATCAAGTGCACCTTGATTGCCAGCATGCAAGGCTACAACCCGCCCACCGCCATTGAGTTTGGTCGCAAGGTCCTTTACTCAACCGAACGTCCCGGCTTCTTGGAGCTGGAAGAGCACGTCAAGAGGAAGTAAACGATGCCGCCCCCAAACGCCCCCGGCGGTGCTCAGGCCGGTGCAGCCAATGAAAAGAAACTGCAACCCATCATCATCAAGCGCATCAAGAAGGGTGACCACGGTCACCATGGCGGTGCGTGGAAGATCGCCTATGCCGACTTTATGACGGCGATGATGGCGTTCTTTTTGCTGATGTGGCTGCTCGGCTCCACTTCAAAAGGCGATCTGCAAGGCATTGCCGCCTACTTCAACTCACCACTCAAAGTGGCGATGAACGGCGGCGATGGATCGGGCAATAGCTCCAGCATCATCCCTGGCGGCGGCACTGATTTGGCGAAGGTACATGGCCAGGTCAAACGCTCTGAGGCAGATGACAACGACCAGAGCCGCAAAAATATGCGCCAGCAACGTGCGCAGCAAGATGCCCAACGCATTAAGGCATTGCGCGCCAAGATTGACGCGATGATTTCCAGCAATGCCACGCTGAACGAATACCGGTCACAAATCCGCATGGATGTGACCCCCGACGGTCTGCAAATCCAGATTGTCGACGAGCAAAATCGACCCATGTTTGACATCGGCAGCGCCATCGTCAAGCCTTACATGCGCGACATATTGCGCGAAGTGGGCTCTGCACTGGGTGGGGTTGAAAACCGCATCAGCCTGGCTGGCCACACCGATGCAGCGCCGTACGGCTCTGGTGACAAAGGTTATAGCAACTGGGAGCTGTCCACCGACCGCTCCAACGCTTCGCGTCGCGAGCTGGTGTCGGCTGGCATGCCCAATGACAAGTTATCGCGCGTAGTAGGTTTGGCGGCCAGCGATTTACTCTACCCTGACGAGCCGCGCGCCGCACAAAACAGGCGGATCACTATTACAGTGCTCACGCACGAGGCAGAAGAGCGTTTGCTAGGCAAGCAAACCCCATCTGTCCACCAAGACAGCAAATTGGATACGGAAAAGCAGGAGAATCACACTCCAGCACCGCAAACTCCGTGACAATTTGTGAAATCGGACGAAACCCGTGCTTTGCACAGGCTTCATTCAGTGCATATTTGACCGAAAGGGTCCCCCGTGGCTAACAATGCCCTTCGCTTTTTGATCGTTGACGACTTCTCCACCATGCGCCGTATCGTGCGTAATTTGTTGAAAGAAAGCGGTTACACCGAGGCCGATGAGGCTGAAGACGGTGTCGTTGCGCTGCACAAGCTGCGCAACAGCAAGTTCGACTTTGTCGTTACTGACATCAATATGCCGAACATGAATGGTTTTCAACTGCTGACGGAAATCAAGTCAGATGAAAAGCTCAAACATCTGCCCGTGCTGATGGTGACCGCTGAAGCCCGCAAGGAAGACATCGTCGCCGCGGCCCAAGGTGGTGCTGCCGGCTACATCGTCAAACCTTTTACCAAGGCAACGCTGGAAGAAAAGGTCAACCTGATCATGAAGAAGGTTGGCCTGGCCTAAGTTCATGGAGCAAGCAACGCCCCCCAGCGAGACATTACCTGCGGGCTTTGACCAGGGTAATGTGCACACTCAGATTGGTCTGCTGACGCGTCAGTTGCATGACGCGCTGCGTGAGCTCGGCTATGCGGATCGCTTGCGCGGTGCGGCAGAAGAGTTGCCGGATGCACAAAACAGGCTGTCCTATATCGCGCGCCTGACCGGGGAAGCCGCCGAGAAGGTGCTGACGCTGGTGGATGACGCCAAGGACCGGCAGACCGACATCGTGGCGCAGACCAAGAAGATGCGCCAGTCCATGATTGCAGACCCAGTGGCCGCGGTGGCCAAGGGTCACATCATGAATTATCTGGAAGACATGGAAAAATCCACGGAAATCGTGGACAACCAGTTAACCGACATCATGATGGCCCAGGACTTTCATGACCTGACCGGGCAAGTTATTGCCAAGGTGGTCACGCTGGCGGCTTCCATTGAGACACAACTGGTCACGCTGCTGGTGCAAACCGCACCCCAGACGCCTGAAACTGCCAGCACAGCGGTGGCCCCAGCAGCGGTGGCTGCTGCGGTACCTGTTGCTGCAGTGGTTGCCGCAGATCAGGCAGACGATCTGTGGGCCGCTGCATTGGCCGAGACCTCCGGGCCAGCGCCTCACGCTGAACAGCCCGTGCATCCCAAGCTGGAAGGCCCCGTGGTCAACCCCAACGCTGAAGATGTGGTGACCTCGCAGTCCCAGGTGGATGATTTGCTGGCCAGTCTGGGCTTTTAAAATATGAGCTGCCTGTGCTTATCCAATGGACGTTTTGCATACTTTTATCTTGCAAACATCCATTTCAAAAGCACTAGCAGCTCTTTTTTACATAGCAATCTCTAAGCTCTAGCAGATTGCATGGCACCCGCCGCCGCTGCGGGCGCTGAAATAGCACCCTCTGTGGCTCGCTTTTCCCGCTTTAGCGATTTGACCGCTTGCGGACAATGGCATGAGACCTTTCCCTCATGCCGCCATGGAATCGAGCCAAGATAAATCCCTACCAGCCACAGGCCGGAAACTGCAGAAAACCCGCGACGACGGGCAGACTTCGCGTTCCCGCGACCTCGGCCACCTGGCGGTGCTGGGTGTAGGCTCGCTGCTGGTCATGATGGGTGGCCCAACCCTGATGCACCACCTGCGCATTGCCATCAGCAAGCAATTGTCTTTTGATGCTAGCACCGTGCTCGTGCCTCAATTGATGGTGGAACGCCTGCTGGAGATGGCCATGGTGGGTGTGATGGGCTGCGTGATTTTTGCTTCGGTCATCAACGTGGCATCCATCATTGCCACACTGGCTTCGGGTGGCTGGATTTACAGCCTCAAGCCCATCATGCCCAAGTTCAGCCGCATCAATCCGATTGCAGGCCTGGGCAACGTGTTCTCCAAACAGCAGATGGTCACGGCCCTGAAAAATGTGGTGCTGACCATGATTTTGGCCACCGTCGGCTGGTTCCATATCAAAACGGGCATTGTTGATTTGTCCAGCCTGCCTGCTCTTGGTGGTGCGGCCGCGCTGGCCAAGGTAGGCGACTGGATTGTCAGCGGCATGATCATGCTGCTGGTGGTGGTGTTTGTGGTGGCGGTGATTGATGTGCCGCTGCAAAAGGTGCTGTTCCTGCAACGCCTGAAGATGAGCCACCAAGAGGTGAAACAAGAACACAAAGAGTCCGAGGGCAGCCCCGAGCTCAAAGGCAAGATTCGCCAGAAACAGCGCGAAATCGCCCAGCGCGCCAGTGTGTCGGCCGTGCCCCGCGCAGACTTTGTGGTTACCAACCCCACCCACTACTCCGTGGCGCTGTGCTATGACGAGAAGACCATGTCCGCCCCCCAGGTCATTGCCATGGGTGCAGATCTGGTTGCGCTGAAGATTCGTGAAGTGGCCAAGGCACACAACGTGCCCGTGCTTGAGTCCCCCATGCTGGCCCGTGCACTGTATGCACACGCCGAAATTGACCAGTCCATTCCGTCCACGCTGTACACCGCCGTGGCACAGGTCTTGGCCTATGTTTACCGCCTCCAGGCCGCAATGCGCGGTGAGGCTCCTGCACCGGGCGAGCTGACGCAACCCCACGTGCCCCCAGAACTTGATCCGCACACCAAGCGTGCTGCGGCAGCGAAGCCTTAAGCGATAGAAAGCACTGCACCCCATGAGCACTGCATTGATAAAGAACCTGCAAGCGTGGAATACCAAGAACGGCTCGGTCATCCAGAGCTTGGCTGCGCCCGTTTTGGTGATTGCCATCCTGGCCCTGATGGTTCTGCCCATCCCACCGTGGCTGCTGGACACGTTCTTTACGCTGAACATTGCCACCGCATTGATGGTGATGATGATTGCCGCCTACATGGTCAAGCCGCTGGATTTTGCGGCCTTTCCCTCGGTGCTGCTGCTGACCACGCTGATGCGCCTGTCGCTGAACGTGGCCTCCACCCGCGTTGTGCTGATGGAAGGCCACACCGGCCCCGGCGCAGCGGGTGCGGTGATTGAAGCTTTTGGTCACTTTCTGATCGGCGGCAACTTTGCTGTGGGCTTGATCGTGTTCGCGATTTTGGTGGTGATCAACTTTGTGGTGATTACCAAAGGCGCTGAGCGTATTGCTGAAGTGTCTGCCCGCTTTACCCTGGATGCGATGCCCGGCAAACAAATGGCTGTGGACGCTGACCTGAATGCAGGCCTGATTGACGAGCCCGAAGCCAAGCGCCGCCGCCTGGAAGTGCAGGAAGAAGCCAACTTCTTCGGCTCAATGGACGGTGCCTCCAAGTTTGTGCGCGGCGACGCCATGGCCGGTATCTTGATTTTGGTCATCACCATCGTTGGTGGCTTCATCATCGGTATGGCACAGCACGGCCTGAGCGCAGGCGAGGCAGCCAACAGCTACATCTTGCTGGCTGTAGGCGATGCGCTGGTCGCACAAATTCCTGGCCTGTTGATCTCGGTGGCTGCGGCCATGGTGATCTCGCGCGTGGGCAAAGACAACAACACCGGTCAGCAAATTGCGGCACAAATGCTCGGCACCCCTCGTGCGCTGGCCATTACGGCAGCCATCTTGATCATGCTGGGCCTGATCCCCAACATGCCCCACACCGTGTTCCTGGGCATGGGTGGCTTGTTTGCCTATGGCGCGTGGCTGATCTACCGCAAGAACCAAAAGAAGGCCGAACAAGCCACATCCGGTGGCACGGCCGAAGCGCCCATGCCCGGTGCGCTGGCTGCACCTCAGCAAGATAGCGAAGCCACCTGGGACGACCTGCAACCCGTGGATCTGCTGGGACTGGAGCTGGGCTATCGCCTGATTGCACTGGTAGACAAGAAGCGCCAGGGCGATTTGCTCACCCGTATCAAAGGGGTACGCCGTAAATTTGCACAGGAAGTGGGCTTCCTGCCACCTGCCGTGCACGTGCGCGACAACCTGGAGCTCAAGCCCAGCGCTTACCGCCTGACGCTGCGTGGCGTGATGGTCGGCGAAGGCGAAGCCTTCCCTGGCATGTACCTGGCCATCAACCCCGGCGGCATCAGCACACCGTTGATCGGAACCCCGACGACCGACCCTGCCTTTGGTCTGCCCGCGCACTGGATCGACGAACGGCAAAAGGAAGCGGCACAAATGGCTGGTTTTACCGTCGTTGATTCGGAAACCGTGATGGCGACACATTTGTCACACTTGATGCAAACACATGCTGCCAAGCTGTTAAGCCGCAATGAGGTGCAACAACTGGTGGAGCATGTGGCCAAGTCCGCGCCCAAGTTGATCGAAGAAGTTATTCCAAAAATGGTGCCCATCACATCGTTCCAGAAAGTGCTCCAGCTGCTGCTGGAAGACGCTGTGCACATTCGTGATATTCGCACCATCATCGAAACACTGGCCGAACACGCCACATCTACCCAAGACCCCGTCGAGCTGGCCCGCCGTGTGCGCATTGCACTGGCCCCTGCCATCGTGCAGCAGATCTACGGACCCACCCGTGAACTCAACGTCATTGCGATCGAGCCCGGACTGGAACGCCTGCTGGTGCAAGCCCTGGCCAACCCCCAGGCCCCGTCGCTGGACCCCGGCGTGGCAGACCTGCTGACCCAACGTGCAGCCGAAGTTGCCAACAAGCAAGAAGAGCTGGGCATGCCCGCCTGCTTGCTGGTACCCGACGCCATTCGAAACGCTATCGCACGCCTGGTGCGCCGTGTGGCACCTCGCCTCCAAGTGCTTGCGCACAGTGAGATTCCCGAGACCCACACCATCCGCATCGGCCCCATTCTTAAAGGTGCAAACGCATGAACATCCAACGCTTCATAGCCCCGACTTCCCGTGAGGCCCTGGACAAGGCGCGTGCCGCTTTTGGTGAAAGCACCCTGATCCTGTCCAACCGCCCCATGGGCAACGGCGTGGAAGTCATGGCGACTGCCGAAGAAACCTTCGGCAATCTGGACCAGGGCAATCACACCAGCCCAGGTTTGATGGCCGCCATTCAGGCCCGCGAGGCCGATGAAACACGCGCGCCCAAGCAAGCGCCCAAAGCGCCCATGCGCATGGAGGCCCTGCTGCAGCAAGCCAAGCCGGCCGTGAAAGCAAATCCACGCCAAAGCGTGGCAGAAGACACGGAACAACTGGCCATGAGCACTTTGTCTTTCCAGGACTATGTACGTGAACGCATGCTGCGCCGCCGCAATGAAGAGATGACGGGTGAACTTCCACAGGAAGTACTGCCCACTTTTGCGCGCAAGAACCGTCTGGATGCCGTGCGCGACAGTGCACCGCTGCCCACCACGCCTTCCGTGATCAAGCACAACCCATTGCGCGGCCTGGCGCTGGAGCTGCCCGCTGAGCAGCCCCGCAAGGCGGTTGCCTCCCCAGCGGCGGCCCCGGCTTTGATGCATGAGCTGCAATCCGTCAAGGAGCTGATTGAAGAGCGCTTCAACACCCTGACCTGGATGAACCAGACCCGCCAAAATCCGCTGCACAGCAACTTGATGCTCAAGCTGATTCGATCGGGCTACTCGCCTGCGTTGTCGCGCACCATCATGGAGCGCCTGCCACAAAATGCGGGCCCTGCAGACGCCATGAAGTGGCTGGTGCAGGTGCTGGAGCGCAATCTGCGCACTGACAACGCCGAAGCCCCCATCTGGGACAAGGGTGGCGTGTTTGCACTGGTTGGCTCTACTGGCGTGGGCAAAACCACCACGGCAGCCAAGCTGGCGGCTCTGTGCGCCCAAAAGCATGGCCCCAACAGCGTTGGCCTGATCACGCTGGACACCTACCGTGTCGGCGGCCACGAACAACTGCGCGCCTATGGCCGCATGCTCGGTGTGGTAGCGCATCTGGCCCACGACAAGGCCGCACTGCAAGACCTGCTGGGTCTGCTGGCTGGCAAGAAGATGGTCATCATCGACACCACCGGCGTGGCCCCCCGCGATCCACGCAAGGACGACATTCTGGAAGTGCTGAACCTGCCTGGCATTGAACGCCTGCTGGTTGCCAATGCTGGCGCACACGGCGATACGCTGGACGAAGCACTGGCCGCATTCAAGCGCGTGGGCTGCAAGCAAGCCATCTTGTCCAAGGTGGATGAGGCCGTAAAGCTGGCCCCGGCGCTGGACGCCCTGATCCGCCACCAGCTGGTGCTGCGCGGTATCACCAACGGCCAGCGTGTGCCCGAAGACTTTACCCGCGCCAACGCCAACGAATTGGTGGCCACGTCCATGCGCGCGCACACCAAGTCGGCGTTTGACCCCTCATCGCTGGACATGGATTTTTACTTCACCGAATCTTCCATGGGCCTGACCCAAGGAGCGTTGCATGCTTGAGAGCGTCTGGCACCAGGGAACCGGTTTGCACTGGCAAGGCGCACAGTCGTCGCTGCGCGTGCTGCCCGTGGTGCCATCCGGTGACAGCGCAGATGCCACCGCACTGTGGATGGCCTGCGCGCAGCTGCAACAACAAGGCTACCCCGTGGTCGTGCTGGATGGCACGGAGAAAGAGTCGCCCTCTCTGCCCGGTCTGCAAGACATGCTGCAGCCCCGACAAGGCTATGCCTTCACCACATTGACCGCTGACATCAGCAACCCGCTGAGCGTGGCCACACTGCCTGCCGCACGTGGCATGGTGCAACTGCAGCACAAGGCATCGGTCACGGGCGAGCGCCCACTCGATCTGCTCTTTCGCTTTGTGCAAAACCATGCGGTGGTGGTGCTGTGGGCTCCCGCCTCTTTGCTGGCAGGCATGCTGCAAGGCTGCACGCAGCCCCCCATTCAGCTGGTGCCTTCACAGTCACGCAACGTGGTCAGCAGCTATCGCGCACTCAAACAGTTGTACATGGGCTGCGGCCTGATGCCGCGCCTGGTGGCCCTGCGCCCGGCGGGCTATGGGCTGGACCACGTTTTGAAATCGCTGTCGCAGTGCGCCATGCGCCATCTGCACACCGAGCCTTTGTGCGAGCAATTCGATCCGCTGCAAGCCCGACAGCTGCAGCGCTGGGCCCTACAATGTTTGGAGCATTCCGAAACCGTGCACGCCCCGCAAGATGGCGCAACGGCCGGAGCCAGCCCCCTTTCTTCATCTGCTGTGTGGAGCCATTGAGTCAATGTACACCGCCCATGGCCAGTTGGACCGCGATGCACTGATTCGCCAGCATGCCCCGCTGGTGCGTCGCATTGCGCAACACATGATTGCCAAACTTCCGCCGAATGTGGAACTGGATGACCTCATCCAGGTGGGCATGATTGGCCTGGCCGATGCACTGTCGCGCTTTGAAACCAGCCAGGGCGTGCAGTTTGAGACCTTTGCTGGCCAGCGCATTCGCGGTGCCATGCTGGACGAACTGCGCGAAAACGACTGGATGAGCCGCAGCTCCCGCAAGGGACAAAAAGACATTGAATCGGCCATTCGCCGGCTGGAACAGCAGCTAGGCCGTGCCCCGCGCGAATCCGAAATTGCCGCCTTCATGGAGATGGAGCTGGTGGATTACCAGTCCATGCTGTCCAAAGTGCGCGGCACCCAGCTGATCTATCTGGAAGATATCTCTCCCGGAGAAGAAGACAGCTCCAGCTTTCTTGACCGCCACGTAGCCGACGCCGATGCCGACCCCTTCAGCATGCTGCGCGATGACCGCATGCGCTCCGCCTTGGTGCAGGCCATTGAAAACCTGCCCGAGCGCGAAAAATACGTCATGGGCATGTACTACGAGCACGACATGAACCTCAAAGAAATCGCGGCCGTGCTGGAAGTGACCGAATCGCGCGTGTGCCAGTTGCACAGCCAGGCTATTGCCCGCCTGCGCGCCAAGATGCGCGCACACTGACAAGCATTCGTCCACAAAAAAAGCGCCAGACAAGGCGCTTTTTTGTTTTGCTAGCTGCTAGCGCTTACCAGTCCATCATTTCAAATACATTTCATATTGAAAGTGCCATGAACACTGCGCAAGCAGCTATTAATTAAATACTTAACCGCTGATGTGATACATCCGCGCCACCGAGGCGGCGGCACCCGGCTGCTTGCTGGCGCCGTAGGTGTGGCTGACCGATTGCTCTGGTATCAAAGTGGCCAGTTGCTGGGCCGTAATGGCAGCAAGCTTGGTGATATGGCCACGCATTTGTGTCAGGCGCTCGGACATGGCCTGCATGCGCTGCACGTTCTCCGGGGTGAATTGTTCCGCACCAAAGCGTTGGGCCAAGCCCGCAAAAGCCTGCATGCCATCGCGCAGCTGGCGAATGGCAGCCTCGGTGGAGTCGGGCTGGTTCTTCACAATCAGGGCATTGACCAAATCGATCATGCCGTCAATCTGTTCCAGGGCTTCGCTGAGTTTCATGGTGTTGCAGGTGTTTGAGCGGTTGAGACGGAGTTCGGGCGCTTGGTACCAGTGCAGCCGAAGGTCGGATAAGGCTGACTGGCGCAAAGCGCCCGATGTGGGTGTTTAAGCGCGTGCCGCGCCCAGCAGGTCGGCGGTATCCACCAACATCTTGTCGGCGATCACGCTGGCATTGACTTTGAAGGTGCCATTGGCAATCGCTTCACGGATGGCATTGACCTTGGCCATGTCCACATCCGCCGACGTTTTGGCGTTCTGGTCCAGTGAGCGTGCCGAATTGGACACAGTCACCGGCACCCCTGCAGCATTGCTGCGGGTTTGCTGCACCACCTCACTGGCGGTGCCGCTTTTACTTTGCTGCGCTTGTTGCGTAGCGTTTTGCTGCAGCTTGGCTGCCAGCATTTCTACGTTGGTATTTTGTCCGACCTTCATTTTCCTACTCCAATCGCCCGCTCAAGGGCTCCGTAGTGTAGCTTTCGACCCATTGAAAGAGAACTTGAGTATTTTCTTTCAAAAAGTCTTGTATCACTGTGCAACGACGACATCGCCTTGCTGATTGACAGTGCCTGTCACCGTTCGTCCGTTGTCCATGCGCACGCGCACGGTTTGCCCGGCAGAGCCGCCTTCCAGCGCTTTGCCAGACGAAGTGACCGTAAAACCACCACCTTGCGCCAATACTTTGACGCCCGTACCCGGCTTGAAGAGCTGGGGGGCCTTGACCATGGTCTGGCGCAAGGCCATTCCTGCCGTCAAGTTGCGTGCCGCTGTCTGCCCAACCCAGTCGTCTGGCATGGCAATGATCGAGTGGGGCGATTCCGCCCAGTCGACTTCGCTCTCCATCGCGTGTTCGTTGGTCAATTGCTCGCCCATGCTGACATTGCTGGTCAACACCCATGCAGGGCCTAGCGCCTTGATGGTGACGGGCAAAAACACGTTCCACGGACGCTCACCTTCTACACAGCGCATTCCAATGCGGGTACGGCCCCACAGCTTGCTGCCGCTGGGCAGATAAGGCTCCACCCGCTGGCATGGCGCAAGGTTCAGCCGTGGGTCCAGCCGGCCTACCTGCACTTCCATGCGCAGTGGCATGGTTTGCGTTGCCGTTTGATTGGACAGCGCGCCTTGCAGCCACTGGCTGCTGATTTCAGTCAGATCCTGGGCCGACACCGCTGCCGCACCACCACTCACCAGCACACAGACAGCCGCACGCACTACGGCACGCGTGAGCTGTGAAGAAACGGCGAGGGTCGCAAATACAAGATGGGGCATGACAGCGACTTTAGAGCGCGCACCATTTTTTAAAGCACCGAAGTACCCGTGCAACCACGCTTTCTTCGCGCTTTAGCAAAAACAGCGCGTTTCCATAATCGCTGCACGCACCAAAGTCCGCAGTGGCGAGGTGCCACCGTTTTTGTTTTCCACTTCAGCAAGGAATCACATGCTAGACAAAATGACCGGCCGTCTGGACTTCCACAGCGACGCTCTGCTGTTGCGCGCAGAGCGCCAGCGTGTGATTTCCAGCAACATTGCCAACGCCGACACCCCCGGCTATGTGGCGCGCGATTTCAACTTCGCCAAAACGCTCAAGGCGGCGCAGGGCGACAGTGGATCTGTACGCCAGGCACTGCAAGAAGCCAGCACCTCGCACGCCCAGCACATGCCCCTGCCCACCGAAAAGTTCGGCAATGACGGCAAAGGCCGCCTGGGTTACTCGCTGGCATCACAGCCCAGCCTGGACAACAACACCGTGGATCTGGACCGTGAACGCGCCAATTTTGTGGACAACGCCGTGCGCTACGAAGCGACGCTGCGCTTTCTCAACGGCACATCCAAGACCATGCTCAGCGCTATCACCGGCCAGTAAGCCGCTCTGACACAAGGAAACCATCGCCATGTCCATGTTCTCCATTTTCAGCGTCTCTGGCAGTGCCATCAGCGCGCAATCGCAGCGTCTGAACGTTGTGGCCTCCAACCTGGCCAACGTTGATGCCGTCGCCGGTCCGGATGGCGAGTCTTACAAAGCCCGCCAGGTTGTCTTTCAGACAGCCCCCATGGGCAGCGAAGGTGCTGCCGGTGTCAAGGTGAAAAGCATCACCGAAGACAACACCCCCGGGCGCCGTCTGCACAACCCAGAGCACCCTCTGGCCGACGAACAAGGCTATGTCACCCATTCCAACGTCAATGCCGTGGACGAGATGGTCAACATGATTTCTGCATCACGCTCGTACCAGAACAACGTGGAAGTGATGAATACCGCCAAATCGCTGTTGCTCAAAACGCTGCAGTTGGGCCAATAAGCACATACAGAAAGTAGGCACGCATGATTTCCGGCGTATCCAACAACACCTCATCTGGCGGTAACAGCTCGCCCAAAACCGCAGCAGACATGCAGGACCAGTTCCTGACCCTGCTGGTTGCGCAGTTGCAAAACCAGGACCCCACCAGTCCCATGGACAACGCGCAGCTCACGTCGCAGATGGCACAGATCAGCACCGTCAGCGGCATTGAAAAGCTCAACAGCACCGTCGAGAGCGTGACCAAGCAGTTCGCCTCCATGCAGATGCAGCAAGGCATCTCCATGATTGGCCACACGGTGCTGTCCGACGGCAACCAGCTGGGCCTGTCTGCCAAAACCGACGAAGACGGCACCAAGCACCTGAGCGGCACCGCAGCCTTTGACCTGGATGGCTCTGCCTCCAACGTCACGGTCACCATCACCACAGCCAGCGGCGAAGTGGTGGAGACACTGGAGCTGGGCTCGGCAACTGCCGGGCGCAACTACTTCACCTGGGACGGCAGCAAGTACACCGGCGAAAGCATGGACTTGCGCTTCAAGGTCACCGCCACCAATGGTGAAGCGGCGGTCAAGTCCACCACCCTGTCACCCAATGCCGTGGTCGCCACCAGCATCACCAATGGTGCCCTCATGCTGGAGCTGGCCAACGGCGAAAGCATTAACTACAACAGCGTCAAGGCTGTGTTCTAAATCTCTAGGAGCTAAGCATGGGTTTCCATCATGGTCTTTCCGGCCTGAACGCCTCCAGCAAAAACCTGGACGTCATTGGCCACAACATCGCCAACAGCAACACCGTGGGCTTCAAAAGCTCGCGTGCTGAATTCAATGAAATGGTGGCCAGCGCCATGGGCGCTTCGAGCAGCAACAACACCGGCATTGGTGTGAGCGTGGCCGCGGTATCGCAGCAGTTCACACAAGGCGTGATCACCCCCAGCGCCAACGGCCTGGACATGGCTATCAATGGCGATGGTTTCTTTGTGGTGCAAACCGGCACTGGCATTGCTTACACCCGCAACGGCGCGTTCCAGCTGAACAAGGGCGGCGAACTAGTTACCGTCAATGGTGACCATGTGCAGGGCTACCCAATCGACCCTGACACTGGTCTGCGCACCAGCACCAGCCTAACCAATCTGGTATTTCCTACCGGCACTCCCATTGCAGCCAAGCGGACCGACAACGTCAAGGCCACGCTCAATCTGGATGCGCGCGTGGACCAAAACGCCAACCCCGCTCCTCCACGTGCCACCTATGGCACTTCGCTGGAAGTGTTTGACGAACAAGGCATGGCCACGCCACTGCCCATGTATTTCCAGAAAACCGGCGCCAACACCTGGGCGGTATATGACAGCCTGGATGCCAGCGCCGCGCCCATCGGCCAATTGTCTTTTGACTCAACCGGCAAGCTGACCGGCGTCGCCCCTTACGCAGGTTTGGGCGTCGACCCCAATGGCTTGAACCCCGGTGACGCAGGTTACGAAACCACGCACACTTACGGCACCCCCACAGGCACCACCTTGTCTACCCAGGTTGCCACCACCAACCCCAACAACCCCAATCCCGGGCCTTGGACCGTGAATATTGACCTGGGCAGCGTGTCTCAGCGAGGCAACGCCTTCTCGGTGGCCAAGCTGACGCAAGACGGCTACGCCTCGGGTGAACTCACCTCGGTGAATGTTGCCTCGGATGGCACCTTGCTGGCCACTTACTCCAACGGCATCACCCGCGCCGAAGCCCAAGTGGCGCTGGCCAAGTTCACCAACAGCCAGGGCCTGCAGCCTGATGGCAACAACAACTGGGTGGCCTCCAATGATTCGGGCCCACCGGTGTATGGCACAGCGGGTACTGGCAGCTTCGGCACCATTCAGGGCAGCGCGCTGGAAGAGTCCAACGTCGACCTGACTGCACAGCTGGTGGGCATGATGACCGCCCAGCGCGCTTACCAGGCCAACGCCCAGACCATCAAGACCCAAGACCAGATCTTCTCGACCCTGGTCAACCTGCGCTAAGCGCAACTGAACACGCGCACATAGGAGTTATTCATGGACCGCATCATCTATACCACCATGACCGGCGCCAACGCCGCTGCTCAACGGCAGGCGGTGCTGTCGAACAACCTGGCCAACGTCTCGACCACGGGTTTCCGTGCCGAGCTGAGCACCTTCCGTTCGGTGCCACTGGAAGGCCAGGGCTCCAGCACGCGCGTGTTTGGTCTGGATGCCACCTCTGGTCACCTGGACCAGCCCGGCCCCGCCATGACCACCGGCAAAAGCACCGACCTGATGGCCCGTGGCAATGCCTGGTTTGCCGTGCAGGGCCTGGATGGTCTGGAGGCCTATACGCGCAACGGCGCGTTAGAAGTGAATGCAGAAGGCCAGCTGGTTACAGCCAACGGCCTGGCCGTGCTCACTGATGGCGGCGCACCGGTGGACATTCCCCAGAACGCCCGCATCAGCTTTGGCGGTGATGGCACGGTGGTGGCCACTTTGGATGGCCAAGACCCCATCAACATTGGTCGCCTGAAGATGGTTACGCCCAATCTGGAGCAAACCATTAAGCGCGGTGATGACGGCCTGTTCCGCTCTGCACAGGGTGACTTGCCCTCCGATGTCAACGCCACCATGGTGGCCGGTGCACTGGAAGGCTCCAACGTGAACGCGGTGGAAGCCATGGTGGGCATGATCGCCGCCTCGCGCCAGTTTGAGCAGCAGATGAAGCTGCTGACCACGGCAGAAACCAATGACAAGACGGCCAGCCAACTGCTGAGCATGAACGGCTAAGGCCGCTGACCAACGAATACGGAAGGAAACTTCACCATGATGAATTCCCTGTGGATTGCCAAGACCGGTATGTCTGCCCAGCAGACTCAAATGGACGTGGTCTCGCACAACTTGTCCAACGTCTCCACCACCGGCTACAAGCGCCAAAGCGCAGTGTTTGAAGACCTGATCTATCAAAATCTGCGCCAGGTCGGCTCGCAAGCCGACGAACAAAACATTCTGCCCACCGGCATGCACCTGGGACTGGGTGTGCGCACCGTGGCCACCACCCGCAACTTCACACAGGGCACGCCCTTGGAGTCGGGCAAAGATATGGATGTGGCCATCAGCGGTGATGGTTTTTTCCAGGTACAGATGCCTGATGGCACCACCTCTTACACCCGCGACGGTACTTTCAGCAAAGACGCCAATGGCCAGATGGTGACCGCAGGCGGCTACCCGCTGCTGGACGGCATTACCGTGCCGCAAGATGCCACCAAGCTGAGCATCAGCAAGAGCGGTGTGGTCTCGGCCACCGTGCCAGGCAACCCTTTGCCCCAGCAAATTGGCCAGTTGAATACGGCATCGTTCATCAATCCAGCCGGTCTGGAGCCGATTGGCGAGAACCTGTACCGCGAAAGTGCCGCCTCCGGTGCGCCACAAACGGGCACACCAGGCACCAACAACCTGGGCACGGTGATGCAAGGTTTTCTGGAGTCTTCCAACGTCAACGTGGTGGAAGAGCTGGTTCAGATGATCCAGACCCAGCGCGCCTACGAGATGAACTCCAAAGCCATCTCCACCAGCGACCAGATGCTGGCCAAGCTGTCACAGCTGTAATCAATTTATATTCAGAGCGCTTAGCGCAAGCCCATCAACGCTTTCAAATAGAAAACACATTGAAACGCTTGATCAGTCTACGCTACCCGCTCTAGTTTTGTATTTCTTCGGAGCGTTTATGTTCGCCTCTCGCACCTTATTCCAAGTCCTTGCGTTGTCTCAGCGTGCCCCTCGCATCACGCTGTGGGGTGCAGCCAGCTTGGTGGTCAGCGGTTGCGCGTTCAATGACCCGCCGCCCGTAGATCTGTACGACCAGACACGGCCTCTGCCGTCCTCAGCCATTGCCGTGCCTCAGCAGCAGCAACAGGCAACGGGTGGTTTGTTCCAGGCCAACCGTTACCGTCCACCGTTCGAAAGCCGTCGCGCTCGTTTGGTGGGCGACATGGTGACCATTCAAATTGCTGAAAAAGTCACCGCCAGCCAGAAATCCTCGTCCACGGTCAACCGCGACAGCAGCATGTCCGCCGGTATCACCGACTTGCCCGTGCTCACCGGCGGTGCGCTGGCTACGGCACAAAGACTGGGCAAACTGGGCGTGGGCAGCAATGCCGACTTTGAAGGCGGCGGCGGCACCACCAGCGCCAATACTTTCACCGGAGCCATCACCGCCACGGTGACCGAGGTGCTGCCCAACGGCCATCTGGTCGTGACCGGCGAAAAGCAGATTGGCGTGAACCAGAACGTGGATGTACTGCGCTTTACCGGCACGGTAGACCCGTACCAGCTGGCCCCCAACAGCATCATCAGCTCCACCCAGGTGGCCAACGTGCGCGTGGAATCGCGTGGCCGTGGCCAGCAAAATTCAGCACAGGCAATTGGCTGGTTGTCGCGCTTCTTTTTGAGCTTTATCCCTTTCTAAAGCTCTCCAAAATCGGGCAGTATGAAAGTACTGTCCACGCTTCCCACATTCCGCACCGCACGCCTGGCCCTGGCGTTGCTGGCCCTCAGCGGCGGCATGCTGGTGTCACCCGCCCACGCCTTGCGCATCAAGGAAGTGGCCTCGGTACAGGGCGTACGGTCCAACCAGTTAACCGGCTATGGCCTGGTAGTGGGTCTGGATGGTACGGGTGACCAAACCACCCAGATGCCCTACACCACGCAGACGCTGTCCAACTACCTGCAGCAAATGGGCATCACACTGCCCGCCACGGCCAACACCAACAATCTGCAGCTCAAGAACGTTGCCGCCGTGATCGTGACGGCCGAGCTGCCTGCATTTGCCGCCCCCGGCCAGCACATTGATATCAATGTCTCGTCCATGGGCAATGCCAAATCACTCAAGGGCGGCACCCTGATCACCACCCCCCTGCGCGGTGCGGATGGCGAAATTTACGCGCTGGCCCAGGGCAACATGGTGGTCGGTGGGGCGGGTGCCTCGCAAGGCGGCTCCAAAGTACAGATCAACCACCTGAGCGCAGGCCGAATTCCTCAGGGCGCACAGGTTGAGCGCGCCATTCCCACGCCCATCAACGATGGCGACACCATCAAGCTGGGCCTGAACACCACCGATTTCCAGACCACCAACCAGGTGGTCAACGCCATCAACAACCGCCACGGCGCGGGCACGGCCATGGCGCTGGATGGCCGCACGGTGGAAGTGCGGGCACCGCAGCATCCGGGCGCACGCGTTGGATTTATTGCAGACATTCAGGAGCTGAATCTGCCCATCAACAAGCCGGCGGCCAAGGTGGTAATCAACGCACGCACAGGCTCTATCGTGATGAACCAGGCCGTCACACTGGGCCCTTGCGCCATTGCACACGGCAATCTGGCAATCACCATCGACTCCACCCCTGTCATCAGCCAGCCCGGCGCTTTCTCGCAAGGCCAGACGGTGGTGGCAGAGAAAACCAACATCAACGTCACGCAAGAGCCCGGCAAGATCATTCGCGTGCCGTCATCGCCACAGCTGACCGATGTGGTGCGCTCACTCAACGCGCTGGGTGCTACGCCCCAAGATTTGCTGGCCATTTTGCAGGCCATCAAGGCAGCCGGTGCGCTGAACGCAGAGCTGGAGGTGATATGAGCATGATGCTGAATGCCAACAACGCGCTGGCCACCGATGTCAACTCGCTGAACGGGTTGAAAAATCAGGCCAACGCCAAGAATCCACAAGCTGCCCGGGAAGCCGCCAAGCAGCTTGAGTCGTTGTTCATGCACGAGATGATCAAGAGCATGCGCCAGGCCACCATGAAAAGTGGCTTGCTGGACAACGAAAGCTCCAAATTGGCCGACTCCATGATGGACCAGCAGCTGTCCGTCTCCATGTCTGGCATGCCCGGTGGCCTGACCGATGCCATCACCGCACAGATCGCCCGCTCCATGGGACTGGACCCTGATGAGTCAGGCACCAACGCAGCCTCTGCACTGGGCGGGATGGAGCGCAGCTTCAGCATTCCATCGACCGTCAGTTTTGCAGGCCGCAGCGCACGCTACCCGGGCCTGTCCGGCACATCGGCCGTGGGCGGCAGTACGGCCTTTTTGGATGCCTACGCCCCATCACCACAAGGGCGCGACAACTTTGTGCAATCGCACAGCGGCTCTGCACAGCGCGTGGCCCGTGAAAGTGGTATTCCTGCCAGCTACATGCTGGGCCAGGCCGGCCACGAAACCGGCTGGGGCAAGAGCGAGATTCGTGGTGACAACGGCAGCAACTCCTTCAACCTGTTTGGCATCAAAGCCACAGGCAACTGGAACGGCAAGGTGGCAGAAATCACCACCACCGAATACATCGACGGAGCACCCCGCAAAGTCAAGGCCAAGTTCCGCGCTTATGACTCGTACGAAGACTCGTTCCGCGACTACGCACGTCTGATTACCGAAAACCCTCGCTACGCGCAGGCTGCGCAAAGCACCGGCAGCGCCACGGCCTACGCCACGGCACTGCAAAAGGCGGGCTACGCCACCGATCCTCTTTACGCCAACAAGCTGTCACGTGCCATCCAGAGTGCACAAAACGCGCAGCAGGGCACCCAAGGTTAAAGCTTTAGAAAGATAGACCAATGAGCTTAATGAACGTCGGCATCTCTTCGTTGATAGCCAATCAACAGGCACTGACCACAACGGGTCACAACATTGCCAACGCCAACTCGGCCGGTTACTCCCGTCAGACGGTGGCAACTTCGGCGTTGATCGGCCAAAACACAGGCGCTGGCTACGTGGGCAAGGGCGTGCAGGTGGCCACGGTCATGCGCCACTACAACGAATTGCTGAACCGGCAGTCCAACGCAGCCAATGCCACCAGCTCGGCCAACGCGATTCGCTACCAGTCGCTCATGCAAATGCAGGATGTGTACTCGGGCGGCGATGCCAGCCTGGGTGCTGCCATCAACAGCATGATGAACGCGTTCGCCGATGTGGAAGCAGCACCGTCTGACGGCACAGCCCGCAATGTGGTGTTGACCCGCATGAGCGAGCTGACTTCGCGCTTTCGCGCCGCATCGGCCTCGCTGCAGGAGCAGGATTACGCCACCAAGCAACAGCTCACCAACAACGTTGCGCAGGTCAACAGCTTGGCTGCCCAGGTTGCCACGCTGAACTCACAAATTGCGCGCGCTCTGGCCACGGGCCACCAGCCCAACGACTTGCTGGATGCCCGTGACCAGGCCATCCGTGAAATCAACCAGTACGTTCAAACCAGCCAGGTGGATGCCGATGACGGCTCCGTCAGCCTGTTTGTTGGTGGCAGTCAGCCACTGGTATTGGGCAGCAGCACCGGCCAACTGAGCGTGGCCGACACCACCGAATACCCCGGAAGCGGCAAGCTGTCACTGTACTTCAGCCACCCCAATGGCGAGCGGGTCGAGCTGTTCCCCAACATGGTCGGTGGTGGTGAGATTGCCGGGCTGCTGAAGTTCAACAACGACGATCTGGTCACTGGCCGCAACCTGCTGGGTCGCCTGGCGCTGGCCATCGGTACAGAACTGAACAGCCAAAACAAGCTCGGGCTGACGCTGTCGGGTAACTACGGTGGTGATTTGTTCAAGCTCACCACCCAGACGGCGGGCTGGAGCAACATCACGGGCTATGACGTTGGCAACGCAGCCAACCGCGCCAGTGCCGATGTCACCAACTCCAAAAATCTGGTTGCCTCTGACTACAAGATTCTGTTCAACAGCGGCGGAACGGCTCAGCTGGTGCGTCTGTCTGATGGAAAGACGACCGACCTGACGGTGGACCCGGTCACGGGCATCAGCGTCGAGGTCGATGGTCTGCAATTTAACGTTCCGGCCACTGTCACCGGTGCGGCCGCCAAAGGTCAGAGCATTCTGTTCCAGCCTTTCAACAAGGCCGCTGACGAAATTCAGCCCCTGGTGCACAACCCCAATGATCTGGCCGTCTCCAACGCCGTCACCGCAGAAATTGCCAGCGGCAACCAGGGAACGCTGCAGTTGTCTCGCCTGACCATGCAGACGCTGCCAGCGCCCACACAGGGCGAGCCCGTGCGCATCACTTTTGATGGTGCGGGCAACTTCAGCTACTCCACCTTTGACGCAGCCACGAATGCGTGGAGCGCACCATCAACACCCCAGGCCTACACCACGGGCCAACCCATCACGATCGATGGCTGGAGCATTACCCTGACAGGTACGCCCCATGCCAACGACACGGTCACGGTCAGCAATTCACTGGATCTGGGCGATGGCTACAAGCTCAATGCGGGCAACGCCTCGGCCTTTCTGGGCCTGCGCGATGCCGTGATCTTTGACGGTGGCACCACGCTCAGCGATGGCTTCTCGGCCGCCATGGCCGTCGTCGGCACACGTACGCAAGGTGCTAAATATGCGGCCGAGCTGTCTGAAACGGTGGCCACCAACCTGAATGCTGACCGCACCTCCGTCTCGGGCGTCAACCGCGACGAAGAAGCCGCGCGCTTGCTGCAATATCAGCAGGCCTACCAGGCATCGGCCAAGATCATTCAAACAGCGCAATCCTTGTTCGACAGCGTGCTGAACGCCGTTGGCGGTTGATTTTTAGGTTTCAGGAGTTCCACATGAGCATTTCACGCCTAAGTACGGCCAACATGTATGACCGCACCATCAGCAACATCAGCAAGCAGCAAGCCACCTTGGCCAGCCAGATGGAGCATGCCTCTGCTGGCAAGCGCGTGCTGCGCGCCAGCGATGACCCGGTTGCGGCCGCACAGGCCGAACGTGCGCGTACGCGACTGGACCGCATTGAAACCGACAAGCGCATGCTGAATGCGCAAACCGCCACCATCGAATACGGCGAGTCCACGCTGGGCGAAATTACCGATGCCGTACAGGAATTCCGTTCGCTGCTGGTGCAAGCGGGCAATGGCACCTACAACCAGACACAGCGCGACACGCTGGTCGAAAAGCTGCAAAGTCTGCGCGACCAGATCCTCAAGTACAGCAACCGCACAGACAGCAATGGTCTGCCTCTGTTTCGCGGTCTGGACACGCAAACCAATACCCCGTTCCCCAACGGCGGCAACGGCATCCAGACCGGCCAGCCCAACAGCAACGAATACACCATCACCAACTCGCTCGATGGTGGCCTGGCCTTCTTCAACGGCAAAACTGGCAATGGTGTGCTGGCTGTCGACATCGGCAGCGGCAACACGGGCACGGCCTGGGCAGATATCGGTACCATCTCTGACCCTACCGCCACAGACCTGAGCGCCACCGGCCCACTGGACATCAAGTTCGGTGTCGACGCTGATGGCAAGCCCACCTACAGCATTACCTACCAGCAAGAAGATCCCGCCAATCCCGGCTCCTTCCTGACGGTTCCCTGGCAAGATGCCAACGGCAATCCAGTGACCGATGTTGCCTACAAGTCTGGCGAGCCCATCAATGTGGCGGGCATGAAGCTGACCATCACCGGTGAGCCCAAAGCAGGTGACACCTTCACGGTCAAGCCCAGCGAACCACAGTCGATTTTTGACGTACTGGATCAGGCCATTGTTGGCGTCAAAAACAACGTCAAGACAGACGGCACCACGGCACACGGTGGTCTGGCACATGACATTGCCAAGTCGCTGGCTGAAATTGACACCGCAGCCAACCGTGTCTCTACGGTGCGTGGTGTCGCTGGTGACTTGCTCAATCAGGCCAAGCGCATGGGCAATACCCTGTTGCAGCGCGACGAGCAGATGGAGGCACAGCGTGTGGCGGCTGAGGACTACGACTCTGCAGGCATGGTCAAAGCCCTCTCCCAACTGAAGTCTCAGGAAACCGCTGTGTCGGCAGCGCTGCAGTCCTACGCGTCGATCCAGAAGCTGTCTCTGTTCGACTACATCCGCTAAGCTGGCGCCATCACCTGACACCTTAGGGCTGCAACGTGGAATTTGTTCTTAATGCTTTGGTGATGGGCTATCGCCCACTGTGGAATGCCGAGCGGCATTTGAGTGGCGTGCAGCTGTTCTTGCACGACGATCCTGACACACCGGTGGACAGCGCCCATTTGCTGCGCATCTTGCGTGAGATGTGGGCCCCTGCCTCACCGCTGCTGCTGCTGTCTCCACAATCGCCACAATTGCTGCAAGCGCTGCTGTCGCACATCACGCCGTGCCCCTCGTGGGTGCTGGAGGTGCAATCGGCCTGGCTGGCCCATTCCCCCGATCTGCAAGCCAGCGTGGCGCAGGCGGCGCAGCGCGGCATTGCTCTGGTGTGGCGTGGTGGCATGAACCACTTGCCCACCAGCGCTGAGGCCAATGACTACGTCTGCAGTTTGCTGCACCTGGATCCGCAAGACGCACTGATCCTGATGCGTGCCACCGTCGACCAGCCCGTGCCGCAGCGCCTGGCCTTGCTGGAAGGCCAGATGTACGAAGACATCCACAGCCAGTCACTGGCACGCCGCTGTCTAGAGCACTACCACGCCAGCGCCATTGCGGGCTGGCCCACCGAAGACGTGCTGCACCGCATCCGTGGTGCCCGTGTACTGCACCCTTCGCACGAGCACGTGCTGCGCCTGATGAAAGCGGTCGACGCCGACCAGTCGCTGGAAACATTTGAAGCCATCCTGAGCGAGGACCCCTTGCTGGCCTACCGCTTCATGCTGTATGCCAACTCGGCAGCTCTGGGGGCACGCAACCCGATCAATTCACTGCGCCGCGCGCTGGTCATGCTCGGGTACGGCACCTTGAAAGAATGGCTGGCTACGCAACTGGTGCACGCCAGCCACGAAAAAGACCTGCAACCCATCCGCCTGTCCAGCGTGATGCGCGCCCAGCTCACCTCGCACTTACTGGATGCCGGCGTCAGCCAGGAGCTGCGCAGCGAAGTGTATTTGTGCGGCCTGTTCTCGCGCCTGCATGAAGTGCTGGATGAGCCGCTGGAGACCACGCTCACGCGCCTGCCGCTGTCCGAACGAATTCCCGATGCCGCCGTACGCGGTCAAGGCCCCTACGCCCCCAGCCTGCAACTGGCGCAGTCGCTGGAGCGTGAAGATGGCGAAGACACCATTCGCGCACTGTGCGAAGAACACGATATTTCCATCGAACACGTCAACCGCAGCTTGCTGCGTCTTATCTGCGAATGGCCCAACCAGCGCCCCAGCTGGGCAAGCAGTTAACTCAAAAATAAGAGCTGCTAGCGCTTTATTTGCAAGCACTTCAGCATTAAAACCATCTGAAACCGAAGCTGAGCATGCGCAAACAGCTTCGGTTTTTGCTTTCTCGCCTTGCATCGGTACAAACGCGCTGGCAGCGCTGCACCTGCCCCTCTACAGTGAGGCACTCATTTTTTGTGCGCTATGCCTTTGCAAGAATTTTCGGCTTTGCTCCTTTTGGCTACCGCCATGAGCTTTTCGCCCGGCCCCAACACCACGCTCTCAACCGCACTGGCCGCCAACCACGGCCTGCGCCGCAGCCTGCGCTTTGTGGTCGCAGTACCCGTTGGCTGGACATTGCTGCTCATCCTGTGCGCCCTGGGCGTTGGCGCTTTGGTCACCAGCGTGCCTGTACTGCGCTGGGGCATCAAAGCGGTGGGCATTGGCTACTTGCTCTGGCTGGCCTGGAAGCTGTCCGCCAGCCAGCAGCTGGCGCAAGCGCGACCATCGCAACTGCAAGTGGGCTTTGTGCAAGGGGTTTTGCTGCAATTTGTCAACATCAAGGCATGGCTTTTGGCGTTGACCATCGTCGCAGGTTGGGTGGCAGGGCAAGTCGATTTCACCGGACGCATGCTGGTGGTGCTGCCCGTCATGGCGTTCTACGCCCTGTCCAGCAACCTGCTGTATGCCTGTATTGGCGCGGTTTTACGCCAATGGCTGGCACGCGGCCAACGCCTGCTCTGGTTCAACCGTGGCATGGCTGTGTTGCTGATCGCCACCGCAATGTGGATGCTGCGCGCCTAAATTGCGCATTTTTTTCTGTTGCGGCCCTGCAAGCGGCGGCGCTTGGCTCCACAATAGCTGCACCGGCGCCGCCGCCTACCCTGCGGTCTGACGCCCAATGCCAATGCGCCCCAGACATCCGTACTTTCAGGGGCTATCTGGCCATGCTGCACAACGGTATGCTCTTTGCAACAAGCCATCGCCAGCACGCGCACAGTGCGCGCGCTGCTTATTGAAATTGAGTAGTTATGACGAATTGGACACTGGCAGCACGTGCTGCCAAGATGAACTCCTCCGCGATCCGCGAGATCCTGAAGCTGACTGACCGCCCCGGCATCATCAGCATGGCCGGCGGCTTGCCAGCGCCTGCCAGCTTCCCCATCTCTGCCTTTACACAAGCCTGCAACACGGTCATGGAGCGCGATGGTGCCGCGGCACTGCAATACTCCACCACCGAAGGCTTCCCCGCCCTGCGCCAGGCGATTGCGGACTTCTTGCCCTGGGATGTCAGTCCTGAGCAAGTACTGATCACCACCGGCTCGCAGCAGGCGCTGGACTTGATCGGCAAGATTTTCATGGACAAGGGCAGCCGCATCCTGGTGGAAAAACCCACCTATCTGGGCGCGCTGCAAGCCTTCACCCCCTTTGAACCTGTGGCAGTGGGTGTGAACAGCGACAACGAAGGCATGCTGATTGACGACTTTGCCGCCAAAGTTGGCTCCGGCGAAGACAAGGCGCGCGTTGCCTACATCTTGCCCAACTTCCAGAACCCCACGGGTCGCACCATGAGCGAGGAACGCCGCCAAGCCTTGGTGGAAAAAGCCAAGGAACTGGACATCCCCCTGGTGGAAGACAACCCCTACGGCGACCTGTGGTACGAAGGCGAGCCTCCATTGCCGCTGGCAGCACGCAACCCTGAGGGCGTGATCTACATGGGCTCGTTCTCCAAGGTGCTGGCCCCCGGCTTGCGCGTGGGCTTTATCGTGGCGCCCAAGTCGGTGTACGGCAAACTGACCCAGGCCAAGCAAGCTGCTGATCTGCACAGCCCCAGCTTTAACCAGCGTGTGGTGGCTGAGGTGATGAAGGATGGCTTCTTGGCCAGCCACATCCCCACCATCCGCGCCATGTACAAAGTGCAGCGCGACGTGATGCTGGTGGCACTGGAGCGTGAAATGGAAGGTCTGGATGTGAACTGGACACGCCCCGTTGGCGGCATGTTCCTGTGGGTCACATTGCCCAAGGGTATGAATGCCCAGGATCTGCTGCCTGAGGCGGTGGAACGTGGCATGGCCTTTGTGCCGGGCGCTCCGTTTTATGCTGATGATGCAGAGCACAACACGCTGCGCCTTTCGTACGTGACCGTGTCGCCTGAGCAAATCAACAAGGGCATTGCCGCGCTGGCTGCAGCCATCCGCGCGCAGCTCGCCAAGTAATTCACGGCCCCCAACGGCGCGGCCTGAAGAGCCGCTCACACCATCCAGCAAATCTCTGATTTGCGTTGGAGACGAGGCGCGAAGCCGCAGGCAGTACACGCGTACGACAAGGCAAAGCAACGACGTGTCCAAGGTGGTGTGTTAGCGGCCCAAAGAGCGGCTAACAGCACCCAGTAAATCGAAGATTTGCGTTGGAGACGAGACGCGAAGTCGCGGGCAGTACAGAAGTACGACTAGGCGAAGTAACGACGTATCAAGGGTGGTGTTAGCGGCTCTAAGTGGCGTATCGTTCTAGGCGCATCCCCTGCCGCAGGTGATGCGCTTTTTCTTTTCCTGCTGCTTTTGTCTATTTCTTTGGCTCTTGCCCTGTAGTTCATCACATGCCTACTACTGCCACCCCATCCCGCCCGTTCATGACTGTGGATGTTTTCACCGCCATCCCCTACAAAGGCAACCCGGTTGCAGTGGTGCTGGATGCTACAGGTTTGGATGCATCAGCCATGCAGGCCTTTGCACGCTGGACGAACCTGTCGGAAACCACTTTTGTTTTGCCGCCCAGCGATGCAGCCCGTGCGCAAGGTGCGGACTACCGCGTGCGCATCTTCACTCCGGCGGCGGAAATGCCTTTTGCAGGCCACCCCACGCTGGGCACCTGCCACGCGTGGCTGGCCAGTGGCGGACAGCCCCAGTCAACGGAGCGCATCGTGCAAGAGTGCGCCAAAGGGTTGATCACCATTGAGCGCACGCCCGACGGGCTGGCCTTTGCCAGCCCTGAGTCCCGCGCCGTGCCGCTGCCGCACAATTTGCATGAGGTGTATCGCGCACTGGGCATTACCACCGAGCAAGTGATCGATGCGGCCTACCTGGATAACGGCCCCCAGTGGCTGTGCCTGCTGCTGGACAGCCCCGATACCGTTCTGTCACTGGAGCCAGACATGGCCCAGATCAAAGCGCTGGGCCACAAAGTGGGCGTTGCAAGCCTCTACCAAGACAGCGATGCCGCGCCCCTGATTGGCCGTGCCTGCCGGGAAGCCGAGGCTTTTGCCACTGGCTTGCGCGCCCGTACTGCGCAGGCACCCGCGCAGCTGGAAGTGCGCGCTTTCTCGACCACGGGCATGGAAGACCCGGTCACTGGCAGCCTCAACGGCAGCCTGGCACAGTGGCTCATCAATCAGGGGTATCTATCCGCGCCCTATATGGCCAATCAAGGTGCCTGTGTGGGCCGTGACGGCTGGGTGTCTGTCCATCGTGACGCAAAAAAACAACTTTGGATCGGCGGCCACACGGTCACCTGCGTGAATGGCACTGTCCTTTTGTAAACGCTCCTTTTGCTCAAAGGCAAATAAAAATAATTATCAATCGCATAAAATACCCATTTCCTTCTTCCACTCATATCTATTGCCCTTATGTACCGCTACCTGATTGCCAGCACGCTCGCCCTGGGTGCCGTCACTGCGACGCCCGCTTTTGCCGCTCAACCCGTAGCCGCCGCCAGCGCAAGCGCCAGTCAACTCAAAGCACAGGACGTGGTACAGCACTACAGCACGCTGGTGTATGCCAACTACAGCGACACCATCACTGGGGCCAAGCAAATGCAAAAAGCCATTCATGCTTTTTTGGCCAAACCCAGCCAGGCCACGCAGGATGCAGCCCGTCAGGCATGGCTGGATGCCCGCGAGTTCTATGGCCAGACGGAAGCCTTCCGCTTTTATGACGGCCCTATTGATAACGAAGACGGCCCCGAAGGCCAGATCAATGCATGGCCCATGGATGAGTCATACGTCGATTACGTGGTGGGTGATGACAACGCCGGCTTGATCAATAACCGCAAAGTAGCCATCACCAAAAAGCGCCTGGCCGATCTCAACGAGCACGATGGGGAAGAAAACATCTCCACCGGCTGGCACGCCATTGAGTTCATGCTGTGGGGCCAGGACTTGAGCGACACGGGCCCCGGTGCACGCCCCTTTACCGACTTCATCGACGGTAAAAAACCCAACGCCGACCGCCGCCGCGCCTACCTGAAGGTGGTCACCGAGTTGCTGATTGATGATCTGCAATCGGTGGCTGATCAGTGGAAACCGGGCATGAAAAAGAACTTCCGCGCTGAGTTCTCCAAGGGTGGAGAAGAATCACTGCGCAAGATCTTTGTGGGCCTTGGCTCGCTGTCACGCGGAGAGCTGGCGGGTGAACGCCTGGAAGTGGCCATGGCCAGCCGCGACCAGGAAGACGAGCACTCCTGCTTCTCTGACAACACGCACCGCGATGCAGTCACCAACGCACAAGGTATTCAAAACGTCTGGCTGGGCAGCTACAAGCGCCTGGACGGCTCTGAGCTCAAGGGCCCAGGTCTGCGCGACTGGGTGGCCGCACACGACGCAGTCGCGGCAGAGAAAACTTCGCTGCAAATTGCCAAATCCGTAGCTTCTGCCCAAGCCATTCCAGCACCGTTTGACCAAGCCATTCAAGGCGCACGCGACAGTGCGGCACGCGCCAAGATTCAAGCCACCATCGACTCACTGACTCAGCAAAGCAAAGACCTGGTCGATGCTGCCAAGGCCGTCGGCATTGAGCAACTGAATCTGGTTGAACCCTGATCGCACGCAACTTCGGTTGCGTTTGCCATACACCGTTGCCGCCCGTTGGGCATATTAAGAACCTCTCACACCCGCAGCAAATTCAAAATTTGCGTGGAGACGGGGCGTAAAGCTGCGCGCAGCACCAAGAGTGCGGCAAAGCCAAGCAACACCGTTTTCATCGGGTGTGCGGGCAGGCCTCAGCCTGCGGTGTATTTGTTAGAAATTCTGAACGCTTTATGACGCCCTTGCACATGTACGGATCGGCATTAATCGCTGCCTTGGTTTTGGCAGGTTGCACTGCCCAATCCGCCCCCAGCCCCACTGCCTCTGAAGCCCCCAGCGCTTTATTTGATCGCCCTGCTGCCGACGCGCAGCCTGGCGGCAAGACGACGGTGTACTCCAATGGGCGTAATGCGTTTTCTTTGCCAGCCGCCAATTTGAACGATGCAGAGCGCACACGCTTTGTGGTGGGCAACTCATTTTTCAAACGCAATTGGGTACAAGCCCCAGCGTCTACCACTGCACGTGATGGACTGGGCCCTCACTTTCTGGCGCGCTCGTGCGCCGGTTGCCACGTACAAGACGGGCGTGCACAGCCGCCTGATTTTCACAACCCACTGGCACCGCAGCCCTTTGCTGGTCTGTTGATGCGCCTGTCCGTGCCCGGCACCGATGCATACGGCGGCCCCAAGCCTGAACCCGTATATGGCGATCAGTTCAACACCATGGGGGTGAACGGGGTCAAGGGTGAAGGCACGCTCTCTCTGAGCTACGAAACCATCCCCGGCCAATACGCAGATGGCACGGCATATGCCCTGGAAAAGCCCATCTACCATCTCACGGACCTGGGTTACGGCCCCATGGCGGCCGACGTCATGGTCAGCCCCCGGATCGCGCCCCAGGTGATTGGCCTGGGCCTGCTGGAAGCCATTGCCGAATCAGACATTCTGGCCAATGCCAAAGCACAAGCGGCAACTGGCGGCACCATCAAGGGCCAGCCGAACTATGTCTGGGATGCCTATGGCGAGCGCATGATGCTGGGCCGTTTTGGCTGGAAGGCCAACGTCGCCAGCGTGGCGCATCAATCGTCCGCCGCTTTTCTGGGTGATATCGGCATCACCTCCAAGCGCTTTCCGCACCAGGCTTGCACACCCGCACAAAAAGACTGTCTTGCGGCGCCCACTGGCAATGCCAAAGGCAAAAACGGCGTAGAAATTGAAGACTACGTGCTGGACGAGGTCATCTTTTACCAATCCACGCTGGCCCCTGCAGCACGCCGCAACGCACAAGATGAACAAGTGCTGCGTGGTGAAGCGCTGTTCCATGCCGCGCAATGTGCCCAGTGCCACCGGCCCAGCTATCGCACCAGTGAGGCGCTGTTTCCCAGCCTGAGCAGCAAGGCCTTGTCCGGGCAAGACATCACGCCCTATACCGACTTGCTGCTACACGACATGGGTCAGGCACTGGCGGATGGCCGCCCTGACTTTGCCGCCAACGGCCAGCAATGGCGTACCCCGCCACTGTGGGGCATTGGTTTGCTGCCTGCCGTCAACAACCATCAGCGCCTGCTGCACGATGGCCGTGCCCGTGGTGTTGCCGAGGCTATTTTGTGGCACGGCGGCGAAGCCGAGCCAGCGCGTGAACAATTCCGCCACATGCCTGCGCCTGACCGCGCAGCCCTGGTTCAATTTGTGGAATCCCTGTAATGCGTTTTGCCCCACTTTCTTTGCGTCTGGTCGCGCTGTTCATGGCTGTAAACAGCCACGCCGCAGCACCGGCAGCACCGCCCCTGACCTCCGGCGCAGCTGCACAGGCTTTGTACGCGCAATGGTTTGTGCCGCAATCTGCGCAGGCCAGCACCTCAGCCCAGCAATTGCATAGCCAGTTGCAGCAGTACTGCACAGGCACGGCCAGCCTGGAGAAAGTGCGCAGCGAATTCACACAGGCCAGCCAAGACTGGGAGCGCCTGTCTGCAGTCGCCATGGGCCCACAGATTGAGCACCGCACCGCCCGCATGGTGGACTTTCAGCCCATGCGCCTGTCGCTGCTCAAGGCGGCGCTGCGCAAAGCGCCGAAAGATGTCGCGGCAATGGAAACCATCGGGGCCCCTGCCAAAGGCTTTCCTGCGCTTGAGCATCTGTTGTGGGTCGACGTGGCCGCGCCCAAAACCCCAACATGCCAGTACGCCAGTCTGGTGGCTGCCGACTTGGCGCAAGAGCTGCAAGAGCTTCACCAAGCCAACCAGACAGCGGCCAACTTCACGGCGCTGGATTTTGACAGTACGGCTGAATTTCTGAACCAGTGGATTGGTGGCGTCGAGCGACTGCGCTGGCAAGCCATGGAAAAACCCCTGCGCAGCGCCACCGCCAGCAAGCCGGCGCAAGTCACCCGTGCGGCCAGCGAAGGCACCTTGACCAGCTGGAAAGCACAATGGAGCGGCCTGCGCGCACTGGCCGTCGGCAACCCGCAAGCGCCTGACAACGTCAGTATTGCCCGGCTGGTAGAAGTGCAAGGCTGGCAGCATCTGGCTGACGAGCTGCGCGCCGCTGTACAGCAAGCTGACAGCGCCATGAAATCGATAGACAAGGTCTCGCTCAACGCCATCACCCCCGCCAACAAGGCACTTAAACAACTCAAGCATCTGGTCGAAAACGACGTGGCCTTGTCGCTGGACGTCACCATTGGTTTTTCTGACGCAGACGGGGACTAGGCCCATGCACAGCACGCGCCGGCAATGGCTGCAAGGCATGGCAGTCTTGGCCAGCATGCCTTTGGCCAGTTGGGCCAACACCGACAACACCCCCCGATTCGCAGCCGCCTGGGCCGTAGGCGCAGAGCTTTATGTGGGGGTTTTGCAGCTCCCTGCATCGCCTGATCAAAATCTGCGCATTCAACATGCGCACGCCATTCCCACCCGTGCACATGGCATGACACAACTGGCCGATGGCAGCTTGCTGTTTGCCAGCCGCCGCCCCGGTGACTGGCTGCTGCGCGTAGACCCGAACGGTCAGGAACAGTGGCACTGGATTGAAGCTGACCGCGCTTTTAACGGCCATGTCATTGCCAGCCATGATGGCAAGCACCTCTACACCACCGAGACCGACCTGGCTGACAGCCAGGGGCTGATCGGTGTGCGCGATGTGCGTACGCTGGAAAAAATCGCCGAATGGCGCACCGGCGGTATGGACCCCCACCAATTGCTGCTGGACCGCGACGGCAGCCTGATGGTGGCCAACGGCGGCATTCCCACCCAGCCTGAGACGGGCCGGCGCAAACTCAAGCTCACGCACATGGACTCTTCCATTGCCCGCCTGCTGCCTGCGAAAGACGGTCAGATTGCGGGCCAATGGCGCCTGGCCGATACCCGGCTGAGCTTGCGCCATCTCGCTTGGGGCCCCAAGGTGGCCTGGGCCACAGAGCGCCGCTGGCTGGGTATTGCACTGCAGGCCGAACACGACAATGCCGAGCAAAAACAGCAAGCTCCCGTTTTGGCACTGTTTGATGGAGAGCGGCTACATGCCGCGGACTTGCCCACCGGAGCCCAATGGCAGGGCTACGGCGGTGATATCAGCTGCCGCGGCCTGCATTTTGCGGTAAGCTGCCCCCGCGCGGATCAGCTCACCTGGTGGCAAGTGCCCGCCACAGCGCAAGCCACCGGCCAATGCCTGCACCAGGACAGCCAGCAAGGTGTGTACTGCGTCAGCAATGACAGCGTTATCCACCCCTTGCAACCCAGCACCAGCACCCTGTGGTCTGGCGGTGCACAGCAAGTGCTGCAATGGCCCCAGCGCAACACCGTAGCCAGTACGGCCCATCTGGCACTCGACAACCACTGGGTGCAAATTTAAACGCTGCATGCGCACAAAAGCCGTGGAGCCAGTTCTCGCAACAAGCACTGGCTGCACGGTGACTCATTCAACGCTTTCAACGCTAATAGATAGCTACAAAACTCGAAGCCACTCCACCAAGGCATCAATCTCTTGCGCGTTCAATTGAATGGCTTTCATGTGCGACGACTTGGAGGGAATGTAGGGATCTTTGGCCGGATCGCCTCCCACCACACCCATGCCGACGTTGTACAGGCGCATCAAGCCGGGCATATCAGGAAACAAGCCGTTGTGCATCCAAGGGCCAGCATGTATCACACCGCGCAAACTGGGGGTGCGGAACTTGCCCAAATCGTCCTTGTCTCGTGTGGCTTCAAAACGGCCCAGGTCTTGGTTACGCCGGCTATAGAACGACAGGCCAATGTCGTGAAACTCGTTGTCTGTCAGCAGCGGCCCGCTGTGGCAATTCATGCATCGCGCCTTGGTCCGGAACAGGTGCAAACCCAGCAGTTGCTGGTCTGTCAGTACTTTGGTGTCACCCGCAATCACTTGGTCAGCAACCGTTTTGGGCGGGCGCACGGTGCGCACAAAGCTGGCGATGGCTGCCACCATGTCATCCACACTGATGGACTGCAAGCCATACGCAGTGTTCATCAGCGTTTTGTACTGAGGCTGTGCATTCACATGTGCCACAGCCGTATCCAGGGTGTTGTTCATCTCAAACGGGTTCTGGATGGAGCCTTTGGATTGCTCTTCCAGCGAACCCGCACGCCCATCCCAGAACAGCTTGTCAGCAAAAGGTGCTGCAAACAGCGTCTGCGCACGGCGGCGGCCCATGAGCTTGTCCTCACCCACACTCAGCGCCAGCCCATCACCAAATGACTTGTCTGACTGGTGGCACGATGCACAAGCAACTCCACCTTTTCGAGATAAGCCAGGGTCAAAAAACAAAGCAGCACCCAAAGCACGTTTAGCAGCGTCCTTGGCGTTGGCTGGTGGCTGTACGTCCGGTACCCCTGTCATTTCTTGCCAAAATTTTCCCGAATCAATCACAGGGCGTGGCCAGTGCTCAGGCGTTCCTTGGTAGCTTTCTCGCAGGCAGGGGGTGTCCCAGCCCGCCTGCATGCCACATTCAAAATTTTCATTACTCACCACGTTGAGCAAGCGTGCTACCGCTGTATTGGGCGCGGCTTCTTTGGCAAGCTTGGTTGTGGCGTTGGCTGGAGCACGCACGACTTGTGCAATGGCGTTCGACGCCACTATGAAGATGGCTGCTCCACATACAAAACCACACATATATCGCATGCTTTTCGTGAGATTTATTTTCACTTTTTTCTCATATGTAAAAAGCGCAGCCATCGCGGTGGCTGCGCACTATCCCCTAAATACATCGACTAAAAAATCTTCAAATAACTAATACTTAAAACTCGTATCCAGCATTGAGCCATATTTCACGACCAATTTTATAACGAACATTATTAGCTGCCGATGGATTAGCAACTGCAATAGGTGCGATCTTATTCAACAAATTCAAAATATCCACATTCAAAATTAAACCCTTCATTTGTCTTGGCTTCCAAGTAATGGAGGTATCCCATGTCCAGTAAGCAGGAATCTTCTGCACACCATATTTTTCCAATTGCTCAGGTTTAGCAGAAATTCCAAGGTAAGCAACACCACTTTTACTACTATTCCAATTGATGCGATTACCCCAGGTCACACCTTGATTGAGCCAATTACCAGAAAAACCAAAACTCAATTTTCGGGGCTGGCTAAAGTCGCTTGCTGGTTTATCTTTCCGCTGAATCTTCTTACCGTCATAAAGTATCAAATCATCTGGCGATTCTGCCCCCGCCTCCCAGGCCTCTGCCGTGTCATGGTTGCGCCATGCATCATGCCAGCTGAAGTCCACTCGACCACTCCACCGTGCAGCCAATAGGTTGACGGTTTTTAATGAGCGCAAACTCAATACAGCTGTTTCAGCATTGCCATAACCGCCATTGACATAAACATAATTACCATCAACTTTGTCTTGTGTGACCGAGTCACGGCTTGCTCGCCGAACGTATGAGACCCCACCTTCAAGGTATTCAGTCAATTGCTGAGTCACGCTAAAGGCCCACTCATCTGATCGAGGGGTTTTGATACCATCAAAAATATGCACTTCAGCCACTGCAGGCGTATTGACCACGTTGCCTTTAGAGTCCACCAGAGTTCTTTTGAGCTTGCTCTTTTCCTGAGTTAATGCATAACCCAGCAAATCCAAACCATAGTAACGAGACCAACCCATGCTTATTTGAGTTTTACCATTGCCAAAAGCATCCCAATCAATTCGACTACGTGGTGCGAAATTGGTATTTTTGAAGAAATTATCGTGGTCAATTCGAGCACCTACGGTCCAGCCCCAGTTTCCCAACTGCATCGTATTACTGGCATATAAGCCAAGGCTGTTGTAACCGGCCTCAGCTGTTCCTGCCATGTAATGGTTCCTGCTGAAGTATTTCTGTGAACCATCCAGCTGCTGTACCGCCCGAGAGCTATATGCATCGTTCTTGCGATCAAATTTCGCTTCAATACTTTGCAAATCAACACCGGCATAGATTTTGTGCAGAACATGGCCTGTTGCAAAACTATTCCAGTCCATGCGCAGCTTGGCAGTCATTTGGCGCTGCTCCAGAGCTTCTGTGCCATAACCACCATAGGTATATTGACTCAACGATTTATCTGCAAACTGCTGTGTCACAAACTCGGTACCGCTGGACTCCCGCAGGGCATCCAGTTGATCAAATCCAAGTTTTAATGTCAGCTTACCTTGATCTGCTCTTTTTATCGCATCAAAACCCAAACCATATGCTTTTTGACGATTAATCCAGTTCGTATCTGCAAAAAAATTATCTACTAAGCTCTCTTGCCGATCTGCATACTTAAATGTCACGTTCGCTTCTAATCCACCACTAAAATCCTTGTGGAATTTTGCAAACATATTATCCACCTGATCATTTTGATCAGTCGATACCAAGCGCGTTGTTTTTCCATTCGGAATACCGGATGAACGATCCAGTACTTTCCCCGTTCTTTGAATTTCAGATTCTCTGCGAGAGAAAGAAAAAAGTGCTGCCGTACTTTCTGAGATTCGCAGATCCGCATTAATACTGGAGAAATGTTTCTTCCATACAGCCGAATAACCCGGCTCTCCTGCCTCCCATGCTGCAGACACCTTTGGAGGCATTTTTTGCTGTGTCAAATTCGAGCTATTAAAGCTACGTTTGACCACAATTTTGTTTATTCCTTGTGGAGTCTTAATACGTGCATCAACAACCCCCCCAGTGAAATGCCCAAATTCCACAGGTACTCGACTGTCATAAACTTCAACAGCATCCAAAAGCTCTGTATCTAGATTATAGGATTGAGAGAAACCAGGCACATTGCCGATTTGTAAATTTCTATTATCGTTTTGCGGACTGATGACATTGGTTGCGCCAATACCATCTATTAAAAATTGATTTTGGTAAGGACTCTCACCATGAATAGAAAATGATTCTGGCTCCAAGCTGCCACGGTTTCCTGAGCCTGCAACAGTTGGGTTTTGCCTGACCGCAGGATGGGTTGAGATCAGGGATGTCAGATCTCTGTTCCCTTCCGGAATTGCATCCATCTCCTCTCGGGTGTACAGCCTCGAATCTAGGCTTTGAGCCTTCACATCCACTGTTGGCATGCTCTTTTCTAGAACATCTTCAGAGTCATGGGAGTGATCTTGAGCGCAGGCAGCGCCACCCAACAGCAAAGCAACGGCAGCAACGACAGGCCGCACTTCCGACGTTCTAACCAATTTCATTTTTCGCAGAATCTCGAGCCGATATAGATTTAGACAACAAAAAAGACGGTCCTCCCCGTCTTCATCATCACAAAACACACTAATGCGCATGATAACAATTATCATTCAGTTTTATATGTTGTGCTTGCATATCTAAAACAGGTCTCCCGCAAGACAGTCCGACCAGATGAGATTCCTCACAATTGGCACCTATGGGAACTCTCTACCTCGTCCGCCACGGTCAGGCCTCATTTGGTGCTGATGACTATGACCAGCTCAGCCCCTTGGGCCTGCAGCAGGCCCAGCAATTAGGCCGCTACTGGCAAGAACGCGCGATGCACTTCGATGCGGTCTATACCGGCACACTCAAGCGCCATGTGCAAACGCTGGCGGGCATACGCGAGACATTGCCAGGCCTGCCTGAGGCTCTGGCCTTACCAGCCCTCAATGAGTACGACAGCCACGCCCTGATTCGCTGCATACATCCAGAGCCTTTAGGTCCGGCCGATACACCAGAGACTTACCGCGCACACTTTCGCTTGCTGTGCGATGCGATTGCACAGTGGATGTCGGGCGTCATCAGCCCTGAAGGCATGCCCAGCTGGGAAGATTTTTCAGATGGCATTCGCCGCACCTTAGAGCAAATACGTCACCAGCACCACCAAGGCAATGTGCTGGTCGTCAGCAGTGGCGGCCCGATTTCTACCGCCACCAGCTTGGTGCTGGGCAGCCCGCCCGAGGTATCGATTGCACTCAATATGCGCATCCGCAATACAGCGGTAACTGAGCTGAGCATGAGCCCCAAGCGCCTGATGCTGCAAACCTTTAATACGCTTAACCATCTCGATACCGCTGAGACCCACAGCATGGTGACATTCGCATAAAAGGCCGCGATTGCTCTGCCATGCATGCGCTGCTTTCTGGCACACAGCAGCGCATTTTTTGTGCAAGCTATACGATGTTTGCTTGGTAGAAAACACGTATGCCTTATGGAGCTTTTATGTTGACCCCCTGCGCCGACGATGCCCTGGAGCCTCAGCTTTCGGCGGCAGACATGGTCTCTTTGCGCACCCTGCTGGGCGATGCCATACAGGCCCACCAAGCGATTGCCATGCTGGATATTGGTGACAAGCGCTGCCGCCTGATGATCAGCGAAGGGGAGAGTGGCCACCCTCAGCCCGTGTTTCACCACTTGCAACTGGGCATGGATTTACTGGTCACCCGCACGTTCAAGCAGCACATGCCCAGCGAAGCGCAGCTGGAGCAAGGGATCATGCTGGTAGAAGATGCGGTCATGCCCGTGGCACGTTTGATCCCTAGCAGCAACGTGTTCGTGACACACGACCCTTACCTGCTAGACGTGGCGCAGCATGCGCTGGGTATTCGAGACCTGCAGGCGGCATGGCAAAGCTCCGGGCGGCTGCCTGTCTTGAGCCGCGAGGCGATTGAAGCGCAATTTGATTTGCTGGCACGTCAGGCGAGCCATCCGCATGCGCCGTCCGGTGACTTGCCCCAGTCACCACGCTGGGCCGCTGCACTATTGATTTTGCGCGAGGTGCTGCACCACTGGCAGCTGGGTGCCGTACGCCTGCTGCCTCACTTGCCAATACCGCTTCAATCACCCAAAGGTTGAGGCTGCGCACCGACCGTTGCAGCAGGCAAGGCGTGCATTTCTGCTAGCAACTGCGCCAAACTCGTCGCCGCCCCCTCTACCAGGGCCTGACCACGCTGCGCATCGGCTGCAGCAGCATTGCCAGCTGCGCCCAGAGGGTTGTAGTCCTGCATGGCCCAGCCCAGTTTGGCACTTTTGCCGTTGCCCAAAATAGGAAAACGCTGGGCGCGCTCCTCAGAGGTGCTGGCAAAATTTTGCGCGTACGGCATGCGCACCAAGTCTGGCGCTAGGTGCAGCATCATGGAGGTTTCGGTCTCTCCGCCATGCACCCCAAAACGGTGCTCGTGCGCGCTAAAGGCTTCGTTCACCCCTTTGGGCTGCGGCAGGTTGAACCAGCTGCAGTGGTACACCAGCAAGCCGCACTGCATGCGCAGCTGTCGTGCCACGATGTCCATGCTGCTGACGTTGCCGCCATGCGCATTAAAAATCAGCAGTTTGCGAATCCCCGCCCGGGCCACACAGGCTCCTAGCTCGGACCACAAAGCCAGCAGCGTGGTGGGCGACAGGCCCAGCGTACCGGCATAGTCCTGGTGCTCCAGGCTCAATCCAATCGACTGGGTTGGCAAAACCAGCACCGGCACATCGCGCGCTACTTGCGGCAAAGCTGCTGCCAAGATGCCATCGGCCAGCGCCGTGTCTACGCTCAAAGGCAAATGCGGGCCGTGTTGCTCCACCGCCCCTACCGGTAAGACCGCCACGGTCTGAGCGGCCAAACCACTGCGCTGCGCCAGCGCAAAATCACGTGCAGACACTTGTGCCCAACGGCGCGAAGGCCAGCGCTGCAAATCAGGCTGGGCTGAAATATCCGCTGAAGAATGGGCATGGTTTTTTTGGCACATGCTGCAATCTTAGGCGCTGTCCGGCAGACTGGATAGCAAGCCACTCCACAATCCCTGCATGTCCTCCTCCCCAACCCGCGATCTGACCCAGGGCCCCATCGCTCGCACCTTGCTGGTGTTTTCTCTGCCCATCTTGGCGGGCAATGTGCTGCAGTCCCTCAATGGTTCGGTCAATGCCATGTGGGTGGGCAAATACCTGGGAGAGGCGGCCCTCACCGCCACCACCAATGCCAACAACATCATGTTCTTGCTGATTGGTCTGGTGTTTGGCGTGGGCATGGCGGCCACCATCTTGGTAGCGCAAAGCATGGGGGCTAAAAATCTCACGCAAGCGCGCACAGTGATTGGCTCTAGCGCTACATTGTTTGGCGCTATCTCCCTGTTAATTGCCTTGCTGGGTTATCCACTCTCGCGCCATATCTTGCAGTGGATGGGGACACCCGATGTGGCTTTACCGCTGGCTGAAAGTTACTTGCGCGTCATCTTTCTGGCCATGCCGCTGCTGTACCTGTTTGCCTTTGTCTCAGCCATCTTGCGCGGCGCAGGCGACACCCGCACACCGTTTATTTTTTTGCTACTGGTCGTGGTGCTGGATGTTGTGCTCAACCCGGTGCTGATTTTTGGCTTAGGCCCATTTCCCAAGATGGGGATCACCGGCGCGTCCATGGCCACGCTGGTGTCCAACGCCATCAGCTTTGTGGCCATGCTGCTGTGGCTGTACTGGCGCAAGCACCCGCTGTGGATTGGCAGCCATGAGCTGCATTTTTTCGTGCCCCAGCCAGTCATTGTCAAAGCCCTGGTCGTCAAAGGCCTGCCCATGGGGGCACAGATGGTGATGATCTCCATGGCGATGCTGATGGTGATGGCCATGGTCAACGGTTATGGCATCGAAACCTCTTCTGCCTACGGTGCATCACTGCAGCTGTGGACCTATGTGCAAATGCCCGCCATGGCGATTGGTGCGGCCTGCTCCAGCATGGCGGCGCAAAACGTGGGGGCCGGGCAATGGGCACGTGTGGATGGCACCGCCAAAGCCGGCGTTCTGTGCAATGTGCTGATGACGGGTGCACTCATCGTGCCCATGCTCTTGCTGGACCGCCATGTGCTGGCGCTGTTCTTGCCCGATGGCAGCGCTGCGCTGGAGTCTGCGCGCCACCTCAACCACATTGCGGTGGGATCGTTCGTGTTTTTTGGGGTCACCTTTGTCCTCTCGGGCGTAGTGCGCTCCACGGGCGCGGTGATTCCCCCGCTGATCATTCTAGGCATCGCGCTATGGGGCGTGCGCGTGCCGCTGGCCAAGTTGCTGCAGCCCTGGCTGGGTGTTGATGCCATTTGGTGGAGCTTTCCAGCCAGCTCGATCTGCGCCATGTTGATGAGCATGGCCTACTACAAATGGGGTCGCTGGCGCGAGGCACGCATGCTCAACCCGGCTCCAGACGATGCCGAAACCGTGGCAACCCCGTCGGAGGTGGCCGCCCAGCCGCCCAACCCGGTCTGTGCGCCACGTCAAATTTTGTCTGCGCAAACACCCACCACCACTTCGGACACCCGCTGAAATAGCCGCACGCAACGATGACAGGAACCACAATGCGGTTTATGGCTCCAAGCTTCGTCATGCCAATTTCTTGCCCCTCCCGCCCCCATCGTTGCGCCCACCACTTCGCTGCTGTCTGGCTGTTCAGCCTGCTGGCCTTGTGCGTCGTGCTACTGCCTGCAACTGCCAGCGCGCAAATTCAGCTCAAACTGGGCAGCGCCAGCACCGCCCTGTCTGACACCGTGGTCACCCCGCGCGTGCAGGCCCAGCTGGTGGCATTGGCACCGCAAGGTATTGCCCCGGGCAAGCCTCTGGAGCTGGGGTTGCGCATTCAGCACCAGCCTGACTGGCACACCTACTGGAAGAACGCGGGTGACTCCGGCCTGCCTACGCAGCTGGACTGGCAACTGCCAGCAGGCATGCAGGCCAGCGACATTGCATGGCCTGTCCCCCAGCAGATCCGCGTAGGCGACATGCTCAACTATGGCTATGAAGGCACGGTGCTGCTGCCTGTCACGGTCAAAGTTACCGATGACTTTCGGCCTGACCCAGATGGCAACATCGACATTCGCCTGACGGCCTCATGGCTGGTGTGCCGTGTGGAATGCATTCCAGAAGATGGGCAGTTCCAGCTGCATTTACCTGCAGATGTCGCCGACACACAGTGGGCTGCAGCGTTCACAGCCGCTCACGCTCAGGCACCCGTTGCACTGAAGCAGGCTCAGGCCACCTTCACCGCCCTGCCCAGCGGCGACCGGGTGGCACTGCGTGTGGATGGCCTGCCTGCTGCGGCCCACGCACAGACGCTGGCTTTTTACCCCGAAGCGGCCGACACCTTCCACCACGCAGCGGTGCTGGGCCAGGACTGGACGCAGGCCTGGGAAGGCACAACCTGGACGGCGCAGCTGCCGCTGTCAACCATGCGGGGCGACACCCCTACTCAGCTCGATTTTGTACTCGGCCTGCCCGCACAAGGTGGTGATGTGGCCCATGCGCCGCTCACACAAGCCTGGCGCTTGAGCGCACCCGTGCAAGGCCAGTGGAAATCAGCCGATCTGGCGCAAGTCTCGCCCGCGCTGGCGGCTGCATTGGCGGCCAACCAGCAATCGGCAAGCAGCAATACATTGCCCGCACCCAGCACCAGTGTCAGCACCAGCGGTTGGCTGGCCGCTTTGCTGGGTGGGCTGATTGGCGGCCTGCTGCTCAACCTGATGCCCTGTGTGTTCCCCGTGCTGGCCATCAAACTCATGGGCTTTGCGCGCCATGGCGGCGATGTGCGCGCACAGCGCAGCAATGGTCTGGCCTACGCAGCCGGGGTCATCATCAGTTTTGTGGCGCTGGGCGCTGTGCTGCTGGCACTGCGTGCCGCTGGCGAGCAACTGGGCTGGGGCTTTCAGCTGCAGTCACCGCTGGTGGTGGCGGGCTTGGCGGCCTTGTTTACCTTGATTGGCTTGAACCTTGCCGGGGTGTTTGAGCTGGGCCACGTAGTGCCCGACCGCATTGCCAACCTGCACGCACGCCACCCGCTGGGCGATGCCTTTATCTCTGGCGTGGTGGCAGTGGCCATTGCCTCGCCCTGCACCGCACCGTTCATGGGCGCATCGCTGGGGTTTGCTGTGGGCATGCCTGCGGCGCAGGCGCTGGGCATTTTTGTAGCACTGGGTGTGGGCATGGCACTGCCTTATGTGCTGGTGAGCTGGGTGCCTGCGCTGATGCGCTGGCTGCCACGGCCCGGTGCCTGGATGGATACCTTCCGCCGTGCCATGGCCTTTCCCATGTTTGCCACGGTGGTCTGGCTGGTTTGGGTGATTGGCCAGCAAACGGGCATTGACGGCGCCGCCGCCTTGCTGGCCCTGCTGCTGTGCCTGGCCGCTTTGGCATGGGCCCTGACGCTGCGCGGCACAACCCGCGTGCTGCTGGCCACTGTTGTGCTGGTATGCAGCGGCTTGCTGATGGTTGGCGTGGGCCGCACCCTGGTCGAGCCTGCACCTGTAGCTGCTACCGACGAGCAGCAAGGTATTTGGCAAGCCTGGTCAGCCCCCAAACAAGCCGAGCTGCTGGCCCAAGGCCGCCCCGTTTTCGTGGATTACACCGCCGCCTGGTGTGTGACCTGCCAGTACAACAAACGCACCACGCTGTCTGACAGTGAAGTGCTGGCTAATTTTGCACAGCACAACGTTGCCCTGCTGCGCGCCGACTGGACACGCCGTGACCCAGCCATCACCCAGGCACTGGCACAACTGGGCCGCAGCGGTGTGCCGGTGTATGTGCTGCTGGCACCGGGGCAAGCGCCCGTGGTGCTCAGTGAGCTGCCCAGCAAGCAAGAAGTGCACAGCGCACTCAAGGCGCTTTAACAAAACAAGAGCTACCTGCGCAGTCAGTACAACGGTTTCAGATATAAAACTATCTGAAACCGTTGCAACACATGCGCTGACAGATATCTTTAATAAAAAAACCGCTGTCTGCAATGCATGCAAACAGCGGCTTGGTATTGGCGTGGACCAAGGTTCGGTGTCTGTGAAGGGGATCTCCCTGCCTCCACCCAAATTTCTTCATCGGCCCACGCTGGCAATTATTCACGGCCTGCATGACAGGCATGTGACGCTCAGATCAGCGCTTGAATAATCACGGCGTTGACGATGTCCACAAAAAAGCCGCACACCAGAGGCACCACAATGAAGGCGCGGTGCGCTGCCCCATGGCTGCGCGCCACGGCCGTCATGTTGGCCACCGCCGTTGCCGTAGAACCCAGCGCAATGCCGCCAAAGCCAGCGGTGATGACTGCCGCCTCATAGTCTTTGCCCATGCAGCGAAAGACCACGAACAGCGCAAACCCGATGGTCATCAAAATCTGCAGCACCAGCACCGTCATCACAAAGCCCATCACGCCCTGCAGGGCCCACAGCTGCAGACCCATCAGCGCCATGGTCAGAAACATACCCAGGCAAATGTCCGAAATCATCAGCAGCCCCTGGCGCATGCTGTTCCAGTGGAACTGCCCCAGCTTGCGGCGCTTGCGCGAAAGCATCCATTGCCCCAGCGTATTGCGCAAAATAATGCCGCCCAGCAGGCACCCCACAAACATGGGCAACTGCAGGCCCGCTTCGTGAAACAGCGGGGTGATCACGCCGCCAATCATCAGCGCCATGTTCAGCCACAGCCAGGCACGCAGCACGCCGTAATAGTCCAGCGTGACTGCGGTGCGCTGCACGGCCACCCCCACATCCAGTGCGCGTGAATTGCTGCCCGCAATGCCGTGGCGACGCAGAAGGTAACTGGCGATAGGGCCACCAATGGTGCAGGCCGCAATCATGCCCACCATGTTGCTGGCCATACCCAGCTCTACAGCGTTGCTGATGCCCAGTTTCTCCACAAAGACCGGGCCCCAGGCCAGCGTGGTGCCTACGCCACCGGTCAGCGAGATGGAGCCCGTCATCAACCCCGCGCGCGCATCCAGCCCAAACCATTGCGCCACGCCCATGCCCAGCATGTTTTGCAGCGCAATAAACACTGTGGCCAACACCAGCAAAATCAGCAAAGGCTTGCCGCCTTCCTTGAGCGTCGCCAGGTCAGAGCGCAAACCAATGGCTGCAAAAAAGTAAAGCAGCAAGGTGTCGCGCACATTCAGATCAAACTCCACCTTGGTGCCCAGCGTCAGGTACATCAGCCCGACCACGCATGCGCACAGAAAACCGCCCACTACTGGCTCTGGAATGCTGTAGCGGCGCACCACGCTCCAGTGCTCGGCGATTTTTTGTCCTGCAAAAAACAGCAAGATGGCCAAGGTAAAACTTTGGAAAGCGGGGATATGCAGGGTTTCAGGTAGTGTCACGGCGTGGCAAAGTAGGTCACAAAACAAAGCCTGCGATTGTGCATGACGCGCCATACAGAGCGTTTTGCCTTGCTTTGCATCAGGACACGTGCAGCTAGCGGGCTGTACTAGCCCCTGAGCACAAGGGAGTCCAAGGCCTTCCGTTAAACTGCCCGGTTCCCAAGAACCGCCCTTGTGCCGCAGCCCTTCGCTGTGGTGCTGGCCCTTTCTCAGTGTGAGCGCCCATGTCTTTTGCCCCCCTTTTGAACGACACCTTCCTGCGCGCCTGCCGCCGTCAAGCCACCGACTACACCCCGCTGTGGCTGATGCGTCAGGCCGGTCGCTACCTGCCTGAGTACAAAGCCACCCGAGCGCAAGCCGGCAGCTTTATGGGCCTGGCGACGAACGTGGACTACGCCACCGAAGTGACGCTCCAGCCGCTGGACCGCTTTGCACTGGATGCGTCCATCCTGTTCAGCGACATCCTGACCGTGCCTGACGCCATGGGCCTGGGCCTGTCCTTTGCCGAAGGCGAAGGACCGCGCTTTGCCAAGGTGGTGCGCGACGAAGCCGCCGTGGCCGAACTGGCTGTGCCGGACATGGACAAGCTGCGCTACGTGTTCGATGCCGTCACCAGCATCCGCAAGGCACTCAATGGCCGTGTGCCCTTGATTGGTTTCTCGGGCAGCCCGTGGACGCTGGCTTGCTACATGGTCGAAGGCAAAGGCAGCAGCGACTACCGCATGGTCAAAACCATGATGTACAGCCGCCCCGACCTGATGCACAAAATCTTGCAAGTCAATGCCGACAGCGTTGCTGCGTACCTGAACGCACAAATCGATGCGGGCGCACAAGCAGTCATGATTTTTGACAGCTGGGGCGGTGTGCTGGCCGACGGCGCATTCCAGCAATTCAGTCTGGCCTACACCAAGCGTGTGCTGTCCCAGCTCAAGCGCACCGGCGTGGACGGCACCGATGTACCCCGCCTGGTGTTCACCAAGGGTGGTGGCATCTGGTTGCAGGACATGAAAGACATGGACTGCGAAGTGCTGGGCCTGGATTGGACGGCCAACCTTGGCAAGGCCCGCGCCATTGTGGGTGGAGAAGCCGGTGGCCCCGGCAAGGCGCTGCAGGGCAATATTGACCCGAATGTGCTGTTTGCATCTCCGGAGCAGATTGCCGAGCAGGCCCGCGCCGTGCTGGACAGCTTTGGCAAACCCCACACCGACAAAACGATGAACGGCCCCACCCATATTTTCAATCTGGGCCACGGCATCAGCCAGTTCACTCCGCCTGAGCATGTGGCTGCGCTGGTAGAGGCGGTGCACAGCCACTCCCGCCAGCAACGCCAAGCGGCCTAATGCCTCACCGATAAATAAGTACTCACTAACTGCGATCCGTAGGCGTTGGACTACGGATCGTTTTTTTTCGCTGCTTGTAAAAAGCTTGCTCATCCGCGCAAAAAACAACAAATTCGCGCTTTTTTACCGCATCTGCTTATTACTTTCACGCACTTGACAGGGGCACAGATTTCAACTTATGCACAACTTGGTGCGTGCGGTGGCTTGACTTCAGTGTTCACAAGGCGATAGCAAAAAATCACGCGCCAGCATAATAAGTTATTGTTTTCAATCAACAAATTTCATGACAACCTTGTCACACAAAAATAAAAGCCGCCATGTTCACTTTGAACCACAACGGCTGTGGTAAACAATCCCCACAAAGTTATCCACAGAAACTTGAATAGCCTCGACTGCTTTGCCCTCTGACGCTGATGTCTGACCCGATTCCTACATTGCATGTGGTTCATGTGGCAGTCCACACCCCTGTGCACAGTGGTGTGGGAGTCCCCTTGAGCTACACCCACAGCCTCCCATTGCCTCCTGGCACGCTGGTGCGCGTCCCGCTGGGTACTCGCCATCTGCTGGGTGTAGTGTGGCCAGCACCGCAGGACGAAGCACCGCCGCCTGAGCACACCAAACTGCGCGCCATTGAAGCCGTTATGCAGGGACTGCCTGCCCTGGACGCCACGTGGCAACGGCTGGTGAGTTTTGCCGCCCGCTACTACCAGCGCAGTGTGGGCGAAATCGCCATGGCAGGCCTGCCGCCAGCCTTGCGCGACATGACGGCCGAGCAACTGGCCAAACGGCTGCAGCCGCCCAAACCCAAAAAACTTTCTAAAAAAGCCGCCGCAGCAACGGCAGCAGTTGCACAGGAAGCTGTGGATAACTCTCTTGATTCATCTCAAGATGATTCAAAGCCCATAGCACTCAGCGACGAGCAGCAAAGCGTTTTCAGCCAAATCAACCACCATTCCGGCCCCTTCTTGCTTTACGGCAGCACCGGCAGCGGTAAAACCGAGGTGTACATGCGCGTGGTGCAGCAGGCGCTGGAGGCCGACCCACAGGCCCAGGCTCTGGTCATGGTGCCTGAAATCAACCTGACGCCCCAACTGCAAGAGCGCTTTGAATCGCGCTTCATGCCCATGTTTGGCGCTCAAGCCGTGGTCAGCATGCACAGCGGCATGACCGATGTGCAGCGCCTGAAAAGCTGGCTGGCCGCCCACACCGGGGCTGCCCGCATTGTGCTGGGCACGCGCATGTCCATTTTTGCGAGCCTGCCCGGACTGAAAGTCATTGTGGTCGACGAAGAGCACGACCCCAGCTACAAGCAGCAAGAAGGTGCACGCTACTCAGCACGTGACCTGGCGCTATGGCGTGGCCATGCCTGCCGCGCACAGGTCATTCTCGGCAGCGCCACACCCTCGCTGGAGAGCTGGCATGCCAGTGAGCCAGCCAGCAGTGGCGGGCCAGGCCGCTACCTGCGGCTGCACATGCCCAGCCGTATTGGCGCAGGTGCACTGCCGCGCGTGCGCTTGGTGGACATGTCCCAGCAGCCCAAGAAAACCGTGTTTTCACAGCCCCTGCTGGAGGCGATCACCGAGCGGGTGCAACGGGGCGAGCAAAGCCTGATCTTGCTGAACCGGCGCGGTTTTGCCCCGGTGCTGTACTGCGCAGACTGCAACTGGAAAAGCGATTGCCCGCACTGCAGCGCCCACCAAGTCTTTCACAAGGGCGACCGCACTTTGCGCTGTCACCACTGCGGCTACACCCAGCGCGTGCCACACGCCTGCCCCAGCTGCGGCAACCCGGACATCCTGCCCCTAGGCAAAGGAACCGAACAGCTGCAAGAAGAGCTGGAACGTTTGCTGCGCAATGTGCAACGCCCAGACGGCCAGCCAGCCCGTGTCTCGCGCATTGATGCCGACACCACCAAACTCAAAGGCGCTTTAGAGGAGCAGTTGGCGCTGGTGCACAGTGGCGAGGTGGATGTGCTGGTGGGTACACAAATGATTGCCAAGGGCCATGACTTTCGGCGCATCACCTTGGTGGCAGCGGTGCAGCCTGATGGTGCTTTGTTCTCCAGCGATTTCCGGGCACCCGAGCGCCTGTTTTGTCTGCTGATGCAGGCCGCTGGCCGCGCTGGCCGCGATGCCATCTATGTCAGCGACCAGGGCAGCCAGCCCGAGATGTGGGTACAAAGCTTTGAGCCGCAGCACAGCGTATTTACCGCCCTGCGCCAGCATGACTACCCGGCCTTCGCAGCCCAGCAACTGCGCGAGCGTCAAGATGCCGGCATGCCCCCTTTCGCATTTCAGGCACTGGTGCGTGCCGATGCCAAGACGCAGGAAACCGCCCAGGCTTTTTTGCGCGCCGCCACTGATGCCGCGCGCCAGGGGCAACTGCCCAGCCTGGACGATGTTTTCCTCTACCCCCCCATTCCCATGGCCATGCAGCGCGTAGCCAATGTAGAGCGCGCCCAGATGCTGATTGAGACAGCTGACCGGCGCGCCTTGCAAAGATTTTTGCATGCGTGGCAACCGTGGCTGCACTGGGTGCGCGGGCAACCCCAGCACAAAGGCGTAGTGCGCTGGCTGGTTGATGTGGATCCGCTGTCGCTTTGAAAAGCATTTTTCATAGGCGGCAGCCTTCAAGGCCCCCCCGCATCGCGACCAGCTCAGACAACCTCTGTTTGGGCATTGAAAAATCGCTCTTGGTGTTTGTCCGAATGCCAGTCAGGCGCAGATGTTGCAAGGTGCACCACCAGCAACCACCCGCCGGGTGGTGCATCTCTGGAGCACCTATGCGCTTTCCTTCCGCATTTCGCCTGTCCCTGATTTCCGTGGCTTTGGTACTGGCCGGTTGTGCCAGCCAAGCCACCGCACCTTCAGCCTCCACCGCTGCAGCGCCAGCCCCTGCGGCCACAACAGCAGCGGCCAGCGCCCCTGCCGCCGCCAAGCCCCGCGTGGTGGTGCTGGCCACCGGTGGCACCATTGCCGGCGCGGGTGCCAGCGCTGTCAACAGCGCCACCTACACTGCCGCCAAAGTACCGGTCGACAAGTTGCTGGCTGGTTTGCCAGAACTGAGCAATCTGGCCACCGTGACGGGAGAGCAAGTCTTTCAGATTGCCTCCGAGAGCTTTACCAACAAAGAGCTGGTGACACTGGCCAAGCGCGTGAACGAGCTGGCCAAGCGCGCCGATGTGGACGGTATCGTCATCACCCATGGCACCGACACGCTGGAAGAAACCGGGTTCTTCCTCAATCTGGTCGTGCGCACAAACAAGCCCATCGTGATGGTGGGATCCATGCGCCCGGGCACCGCTATCTCTGCCGATGGCGCGCTCAATCTGCTGGGCGCAGTTGCCACCGCCGCCGCCAAGGACTCCGTCGGCAAGGGGGTTTTGGTCAGCATGAACGACGACATCCACACCGCACGCGATGTGGCCAAACTCACCAACATCAAGACCAATGCCTTCGCCAGCCAGTGGGGCCCACTGGGCATGGTGGTAGAAGGTAAGACCTACTGGTTCCGCGCGCCCGTCAAGCGCCACACCAGCGCCAGCGAATTCAACATTGAACAGATCAACGAGCTGCCCGCAGTAGATATCGTCTACGGTTACGGCAATGTTCCGTCCACAGCCATCGAGGCACTGGGCAAAGCGGGCGTCAAAGCCATCGTGCACGCAGGCACGGGCAATGGTTCGGTGGCCGACCGCATCGTACCCAAGCTCAATGAGTTGCGCGGCAAAGGCACCATCATCGTGCGCAGTTCACGCATTCCTGCAGGCTTTGTGCTGCGCAATGCCGAGCAACCTGACGACAAGTACGACTGGGTGGTGGCCCACGATCTGAACCCGCAAAAAGCCCGATTGCTGACTGCGGTGGCACTGACTCAGACGCAAGACACCAAGCAGCTGCAACGCATCTTCTGGGAGTATTGATAAAACCACTGCCAGTGCTTGAGAGTCAAGCGCTGGCAGCTATGGTTTTTATATTTTCATCAGGTGGCGCAAGGGGCCTTGTGCCACCTGCATATGTTGCTGCTGCAACAGCGCAGCGAAGGCCTCAGACATCAGATAGGCAAACTCCACCGGGCGTTGCTTGCCAATCGCATCGCCCTGCACCACATCGGTGGCGGGGTGGCACATCACCAAACTGCCATCACGCAGCTGTGGCAACCACTGCGCCATCTGCGCGCCATAGCTGGCGGTATCGGGCGCATCAAACCCATACACCCCGCCAAAACCAGTGTTGACAGGCACATGGGCCTGTTGCAACTGGCGCGTGGTGGTCCAACCGCCAAGCAACGCAATGATGGCTGCCTTGGGGCTGCGCCACAAACCACCTGCCGGAGTGGTCGATCGCACCCACGGCATTTCTGAGCCTGCATAACGCTGGTGCAACGCCTCTTGCATGGCATCGCGCATGCCCGGCAACTGGTGCACATGCTGGTGGCCATCAATAAAATCAGGTGCTGTGCTCAGGGCCTGCTCAAACGCATCCAGTTGCTGCTGCCACTGCAGGCGCAGTGCGGCAGCAGAGAACTGGCGGGTATAGGCTTTCTTGATGACATCACCCAGCGCATACGCAGGCACGGCACCGCCGTGGCTTTCTGTCAAATTGAAATGCAGTCCCACAGACAAGCGAGGGCGCAGTGCTTTCAAACGTGGGGCCGCTTGCACCCAGCGCGGCGACGTGGTCATGCAGCTCGTCGCAGACAGGCGAGCGGCCAGCGTCAGCTGCTCCACCGCAGCATCCACCAAGGGGTGCAAGGCGTAATCATCTGCACACAAAATCAGCGCAAGGGGCGCAGTCGGACGGGTCATGCTGTACGCGCTTTAAAAGCCCAGAACTTACTCAAAACAAAAGTCCCTGCTGCCACCAGCACCAAGACGCCTGCCAGGCTCCAGAAATAGTGCCAGTGCAAACCATGCAAAGCGAAGGCGTACAGCGTTTCATTGGCCACAAAACCCAGGCATGCCACGGCAAAAAACCTTGCAACCGTGGGCCAGCCACGCGCTTGCGCAGCAGAGAAAGTCAGCCATGCATGGCCGTTGTAGCTGACGATAAACGCCACCAGAAAGCCCAGCACATTGGCCCACAAAGGGGGCATGCCAGTCAGGCTCACCACAACGCCAACCGTCGCCAGATGGGTGGCCGCCGCGCTGCCGCCCACCACAATGAACTGCAGCAACTGGGGCAACGCCTGCAGGCGTTGCAATACCAAACGCCAGCCTGTCATGCCTGATCGCGCAGAGGGCTGTGATCCTCGTCACACGCCACCAAGTACGTGGGCCGGCATTTCACTTCGTCATAAATACGGCCAATGTATTCGCCCAGAATGCCGATGGACATCAGCTGCACACCAGAAAACAGCATGATGCCCGCCGCCAGCGTAGGCCAGCCATCCAGATCCGCACCGAACAGGAAGGTGTCAACCGTGATCCATGCGCCATAGGCCAGTGCAATCAACGCCACCAACCCGCCAATCACGCTCCACACGCGCAGTGGCAGCGTGGTAAATGAGGTCAGCCCCAGTAAGGCCAGCGCACCCAGACGGCGCAAATTGAAACTGGATGCCCCAGCCGCACGGTCTTTGGGCACAAACGGCAAAGCCGCTGTTTTGAAACCCACCCACGCATACAGGCCCTTCATGAAACGGTTGCGTTCAGGCAAGGCCTTGAGTGCATCAACCACTTTGCGGTCCATCCAGCGAAAATCACCCGCATTGGGCGGCACCTTGACGCTGCTCCCCGAATTCATGAGCTTGTAAAACAGCTCAGTGCCCAGCCGCTTGGCGCCACTTTCGGCACCTCGATCTGCAATCACGCCGTACACCATCTCGTAGCCGTGCAGCCACAAAGCATGCATCTCTGGCAGCAGCTCCAGCGGGTGCTGAAAGTCGGCATCAATCAGCAGCACTGCATTGCCGCGGGCATGGTCAATTCCGGCAGACAGCGCGGCTTCTTTGCCGTAGTTGCGCGACAGCGCCAGATAGCGCACAGGCATTTCATTGACCAGCCGCATGGCCACATCGTGTGTGGCATCGCGGCTGCCATCGTTGACCACAATGATTTCAAAGTGCGGTGTCAGGGCTTGCACAGCCGGAATCAGGGCCCGCAAAAAACCTTCCAGGTTTTCTTGCTCGTTATAGGCGGGCACCACACAGCTGAGCAGCAAAGGTGCACGGGGTATAGCTCCGTGCGGTGCTGCGGGCATATAGGCTGCGTGGCAGACATCGACAGAGGACTGAGGCTCACTCATTTCATTTTTTTGCATCGTTTTGCCTGGCTTCTTATTTCACACAGGATGCAGGCACATACGCGCGCCAGCGCACCGTCAGGGGCTGGGCTTTGGCGTCATAAGCCCAGGCAATGTTCCATGTCCCGTCAATGACCGCAAAGTCCGTCGATTGCGCCACCGCCTCCAGAGGCTGCGGTGGGCTGGTGTAGACATCCATGTCTTTTTCCTGGCGCAACCACAGAGCACCATGCTGCTGCAATCGCTGCGGCGTTACCCAAGGGGAATAGCGCGCATCGCCCGTGATGAGCACCGAAGGGCCGCGGGAGCCGATCGCCGTGGCCACCAGACCGGACAGCCAATAGTCCCCCGCCACCACATCCAGGCGACAGCTGCTCACTTGGCTCCAGGTTTGCTGGGCTTGTTGCGCCAGAGCTACCGCAGGCCAGTCCATGCGCGCAGGGCGCTTGCGCAATTGCGCGCCATACGTCAGATAGATGCCTGCAAAAATCGTCAGCAGCACCAGCCACACACCCACGCCATGCACAACTCTGGGCCGCATCGCACCCAGCCAGGCAGTCGGCACATAAGCGGCAACCACCAGACCACTGAAGGCCCACATGGTGGTGCCCCACATGTCACGCAAACGCATACCCAAAGTCACACCCAGCACCGTGACCAGCAAGCCAGGGCCCAACGCCAGCACCAGCAACAAGGCTGGGTGCTGGGTATGCAGGTGCCAAGGCGAGGGAGCTAGCCCTTCCTTTTGACACTGTTTGCGGGCCTTTAGTGCGGCAAAGCCCGCAATACACAGCAAAGGCAAATGATTCAAAAACTGGGTGAGCAAGAAACCCAACGCCGCCAAACGCGGGCTATCACTGGCGGTGGCAGCACGGTTGCCCGCATAGGCAAAGGGCAACCACTCAGAGGTTTTGAGCCAGTACAGGTGCGGTGCCATCACCACACACATCACCACAAGGGCCAGCCATGGGCCTGGGCCTCGCAACACCTTTCGGTGCGCAGACAGCAAGATGTACAGCCCCATGCAGGCCAAGATGATGCCGATGGAATACTTGGTCAGCATGCCCAAACCAGCCATCAAACCTAACAGCAACCATTGGTGCAAGCGGCCATCCTGCAAGGCCGCTACATACAGATAACCCAGCGCAGCCCACGTCGGCATCTGCGCAATGTTGTGGTTGAACTCAATGGCGGGCCAGCCGTAATAGGCCACGCCCATGGTCAGCACCGTCCCCAGAAAAGCGCGCTCACGGCTCATCAAGCGACAGCCGGTGAGCCACACCATCCACAGCGTCGCCACGATGCACAGCTGGCTCAGCAAGAATGGGCCAACCTTGCCAAATGCCATGTAAAACACGTGCAAGACACTGGGTCCCAGCGTGGGGTGCTTGTAAGTGCCCCATTGCCATTCCCGCCCCCAAGACAAGCTTTCCACCACATCCAGTGGCAAACTTTGTGAAAGCAAAGGCGGCAGCAGTGACCACACCAGCACATACAGTGCCGCAGCAATCAACAGACAGCGCGTCAGCAGGGGTTGCGGGGTCGGAGTGGAAGATGAGGACATAGTGGCAAAAAAAGATATGCGCTGTGCCCAGCCCATGACCGGATCACACGCAGCGCGCAAAAACTCCACACAACACCCCGTGCACTGGCTGTCTCTGTGGGTTTTTGCAAGCAAAACTGCGCGTAGTTTGCCCCAATTCACAAGGGCAGCACACGATGTGACTCAGGTTCGCACGATATGGGGGCTACACCAGCAAAGCCACGCTGGCAGAAAATGTCAGAAACGCCAGCGCCGTACTCACCAAAATAATGCGTGCAACGCGGCCTCCGTGAGCGCCAAAACGCTCAGTCAGCAGCGACACATTGCTGGCGCTGGGCAGCGCGGCCACCAGAACCAAAGCGGTGACGGTCAACGCAGGCATGTGCCAGCCGGCGGCCATCACGGCCTGACAAGCCAGCCACATCAACACCGGGTGCACCAGCAGCTTGGCCAAAGCAATCGGCACATAGTGACGCGGTGCCACATTTTCTTGCTCATTGCATTGCGAACGCGCCAGCACCGCACCAATAGTGAACAAAGCCACGGGAGACGCTGCTCCTGCCAGCATGGCCACCGTTTGATCGATGGGGCCAGGCAGTTCAAAGGCACAGGCCGATGCCACTGCACCCAAAGCAATCGACCACGGCATGGGATTGGTCACGATGCCTTTGAGCGCATTGCGCAGCGCCTGTGCCACGCCCTTTTCGCCTTGCCCCAGACGCGAGAGCGCAATACACAGCGAGCTGATGATGACCATGTCGATCGCCATGGTCAAAATCACGGGCCCCGCACTGGCAGCTCCTAGCAGGGCGACCAACAGCGGCACCCCCATAAAGCCCGAATTGGGAAACGCTGCCACCAAAGCCCCGAAGGCTGCATCGTTCCACCCCCATTTTTGGTGCGTCACAGCCATGGTGCCAGCCATCATCAACAGCCCGCAAAGCAGATAAACACTGGCTGCCACGGGGTCGAGCAACTGCGCAAGCGGTGTTTGCGCGCCAAAGCGATAAAGCATGCACGGCAGCGCAAAGTACAGCACAAAGGTATTCAGCCCAGGAATTGCAGCCAACGGCAGAACCCCCCGGCGCGTGGCGACAAAGCCGCATAGCACGAGAGCAAAGAAGGGAAAGGTGATTGCAAGAATAGGCAGCACGTTGCGGATTTTCGCAGTTGCCCGGGTGCTTTGCGCTACATCGCTTACGCCGAGGCGACAAGTGTTGCGATGTGCAAACTCTTGAGTGGCACGGGCATGGAACACGCCAAGGGTCTGCCCGCATGGGCTTGCGTATGATGGCTTCACGCCTGCTTTTCAGGCGTTTGTTTTCTCTGCCTAGAACGATTGCCATGTCCGCTGGTCTTAACCTCGCCCAACTTCAAGCTGTCCATTACACCGAAGGCCCCTGCCTGGTGCTGGCGGGCGCTGGCTCGGGCAAGACCCGCGTGATTACCCACAAGATTGGCCGTCTGATCGAAAGCGGCATGGCCCCCAAACGCATTGCGGCCATCACCTTTACCAACAAGGCCGCAGCTGAAATGCGCGAGCGTGCCAAGGGGCTGATCGGCAAGCCGGCCAAAGATGTGCTGATCTGCACCTTTCACTCACTGGGTGTGCGCATGGTGCGTGAGGATGGGCATGCGCTGGGCCTCAAGCCCAGCTTCAGCATCATGGACACGGACGATGTCACCAGCATCCTCAAAGACTGCGCAGGCGGCGGCACCGATGCCGCCACGGCACGCCAGTGGCAGTGGACCATCAGCAACTGGAAAAACGCCGGATGGGACAGCCGCACCGCCTTGGCCATGGCACAGGACGACCACGAGCGCAGCATTGCCCTGATCATGCAGCGCTATGAAGAGCGCCTGACGGCTTACCAGAGCGTGGACTTTGACGACCTGATTGGTATGCCCATGCGCCTGCTGAAAAACCACGCTGAAGTGCGTGAAAAATGGCAGCGCCTGCTGGGCCATGTGCTGGTGGACGAGTACCAGGACACCAACGCCACCCAGTACGAGTTGCTCAAACTGCTGGTCGGTGAGCGCGCGCAATTCACCGCCGTGGGGGACGATGACCAATCCATCTACGGCTGGCGCGGTGCCACGCTGGATAACTTGAAGAAGTTGCCGCTGGACTACCCTGCGCTCAAGCTCATCAAGCTCGAGCAGAACTACCGCTCCACCAGCGCCATCTTGCGTGCGGCCAACAACGTGATTGGCCCCAACCCCAAGCTTTTTCCCAAGACCCTCTTCTCGGAACTGGGTGAGGGCGAGCCCGTGCGCATTGTGGATTGCGACACCGAAGAGCATGAGGCCGAGCGTGCTGCCCTGCGCATTCAAAGCCTGCGCGCGCAAACCAATCCACAGCCCGCGTGGAAGGACTTTGCCATCCTGTATCGCGCCAATCACCAGGCCAAACCGTTTGAGAAAGCGCTGCGCAAACTGAACATTCCATACAAGGTCTCGGGCGGTACATCGTTCTTTGACCGCGCCGAAATCAAAGACCTGTGCGCGTGGTTTCGCCTGTGGATCAACAACGACGATGACCCCGCTTTCTTGCGTGCCATTGGTACGCCCAAACGCGGCATCGGCCACACCACCTTGGGCAAGCTGGGGGAATTCTCTGGCCAGCACAAGCTGTCCATGTTTGGTGCGCTGTTCAGCCACATGCTTGAAGCCGTGCTGCCCAAGAAAGCGCACGAAGGTTTGCTGGAGTTTGGTCGTTACATCAATGACCTGGAATACCGTGCCCGCCACACACTGGGGGCCGAGGCCTCACGCAGCTTCATGCTCGACTGGCTCAAGGAGATTGGTTACGAGCAGTACCTGTATGACAGTGAAGACAGCGAAACCGTGGCCGCAGCCCGCTGGACCAATGTGCTGGAGTTCTGCGACTGGATGAGCCAGCGCGCCGGGGGCCAGATCGAAGATGCGGCAGGCACCACTACGCAGACAGAAACCAAGAGCCTGCTGGAAATCGCAAAGAACATTGCCCTGCTGTCCACCATCAGCGAGCGTGAGAAAGAGCAAGACATGGTGATCCTGTCAACGCTGCACGCCTCCAAAGGTTTGGAGTGGCCGCATGTCATGCTCGTAGGTGTGACCGAAGGCATGCTGCCCTTCAAACTCGACGATGACGATGGCAAACAGCAAAAGGTGAGCGACGACATTGCCGCCCGCTTGCAAGAAGAGCGCCGCCTGATGTACGTGGGCATTACCCGTGCGCAGCGGACGCTGGCCGTCAGCTGGACCAAGCGCCGCAAAAAAGGCCGTGAAATGGTGCAGTGCCAGCCCAGCCGTTTCATCAAAGAAATGAATCTGGATGCCAGCACCGCCCGCGAAGACCCACGCGAAAAACTACGCCAACTGCGCGAGCAACTGGCGCGCAAAGCTGAAGCGGCGCCTAAACAGATTTAAGGCCACTGATGCATTGCACCCCTGCCAGCACATACCCAAGCCGCGTTGGCAGGCGAAAACGCCCCTGTAATCCATGGCGCGCGCTCTTGACTGACGCAGCGCGGCCAGCAGACCCAGTAAGCTGCGCAACGCGAATCTACGCCGCAGAGAGCCTTGCATGCACACCATCCACATCCCAATGACTTCACCCACATGGCTGGCGCTGGCCTGCGCAGCACTTGTGCCAGCCGCGCAGGCACAAACAACGCCTGCCGCCACGGTCCCGGCCGAAGCATGGCAGCAATGTGCGGCCACCACCGACAACGCCACACGCCTGGCCTGTTTTGATACCTGGGCGCGCCAGCAGCAACCGCTGACCCCTCCGCCTGCCACCAGTTGGCAAGCGCCGGCGGCATCTGCCCAGCAGCAGACACCTGAGGCGCTCACGCAGGCAGCCAATGCACCCATGGTGCAAGCTGACGTGGTTGCAGGCCAAGGTCTGGTGCCCACCAACGGCGGGTGCCGTGACCCACGTTACAGCGAAATGTCGCGCTTTTTTGAGCTGGAAACAGGCACAGACTGCGGCACCTTCTCCTTCCGTGGCTACAAGCCACTGTCGGTGGCCGTGATCACCGCCGACACGGTCAACACACAGCCCAGCAGCCCCGGCAAGCCCCCTGCGACGGCACAGAACTACCGTCAGGAAGAGCTGCGCATCCAGCTGTCTGCACGCACCAAAGTCGCCTCGGGCTTGCTGACCAGCCCCACATCGGGCTTGCAGGATTCTGTCTGGGTGGGCTACACCCAGCAGTCGTACTGGCAGGTGTTCAGCCCCGCCCTCTCGCGCCCATTTCGCACCACCGACCACGAGCCAGAGGTGTTTTACGTTTACCCCACGCAGGCCAAACTGCCCTTTGGCTGGCAGTTGCGCTACAGCGGCATTGGCATGGTGCACCATTCCAACGGGCAAAGCGAACCACTCTCGCGCAGCTGGAACCGCTGGTACCTGATGACCGGAGCCGAGCTGAGCAACCGCTGGCAAGTGCATGCCAAGCTATGGAAGCGCATGGCAGAAAGCACCCCTGACGACGACAACCCCGGCATTCAGAACTACTGGGGTCGTGGCGAACTCAAGCTGCTTTGGCAGCCCAACGAAAACAACACGCTGGGGCTGACAGCACGCGGCAGCGTGGGCAAAGGCTATGGCTCAGGGCGGCTGGAATGGCTGCGCACCATCGGTGAAGGCTGGAATGGCGGCAAAAGCAACCTGCGCCTGCACGTTCAGCTTTTCAGCGGCTATGGAGAAAGCCTGATCGACTACAACCGCAAGCGAACTTCGCTTTCAGTGGGCTTGAGCCTGCTCGATTTTTAAATCCACAACCTGTAAAAAATATAGCTTCAAGCGCTTAATTTACAAGCGTTTGAAGCTTTTTTTGTAGACAATCGTCATCGCACCGCATCAGCGCACTGACGGTGCTTGTAGCACCCGCGCTCTTGGCGCAGAATCTGCATCACGTTTTGGCAAGCCCAAAGCACTCCAGTGAACTGGCCGTCGCTGTACCGCCATTTCATGTGTTTGGATACCTGGCCCGTCGCAGACAATGCGACACCAAGGATGACCATGAACCTGCAATACCAGCTCAAGGCCGGCAGCTATTACCTGTACGACATGCGCGACACCCCCAGCGCAGTCACAGGCGAGCGCCGCTTTAAGCTCAAAACAGATCTTCTGGCCATCGCGTTTGACAGCTACACGGGAGAAGTGCACCAGCACGGCACCCCCTCACGCATTCAATCGTGGGCCAGCAACACACGGCGCCGGCTGCGGGCCGCAGGCCTGTGGCAAGAGGCCGAAGACATTGTGGTCATCAGCGGCCCCTTCCCCGTCGAAGAAATCAACAAGTGCCTGTGGATCAAAGGCTACTGCCGCCGATTGCTGCAGCGACTGTCTCAACTGCCCCACGGCAAGCTCCAGCAACGCCCCGCGCCACAGCACAACAGCTACAGCAAGACACACAGCGGTACCAAAAACTGGCAGCGCAAAGCGGCATAAAGCCGCCTTGGCTTTCGCTGCTTACGCAGCCTCTGGCTCGGCGTCTGCCGCGTCTGCGTCTTCTAGGGGAACCTCCGTCTCCTCAGGCACGCGCACAATCAAGACTGGCTTGCTGCAGCGGTGCAGCACCGCCTTAGAGACAGAGCCCACCAACACACTCTCTACGGCACCCATACCGCGCGCACCGAGCATGACCATGTCTGCATTGATCTGCTCGGCCAGATCCACCAGTGCGTTGCCGGGCTCACCCAGCACCACTTCCATGGAGTAACCCACGCCTGCCGCATCCAGCAGCGCAGCGCCTTCGGCCATCAAATGCTCACCCGCAGCGACTGCCGCTGCAGCGATGGCATCGGAGTCATGGGTTGCCAGCTCCAGCAAAGACGCGGCTTCTTGCACATTCACCAGTGCAATCTCTGCGCGCAAACCGCGCGCGACCAGAGCCAGGGCTTGGCGCACTGCTTCCAGCGACTCTGGGGAGCCATCCACGGCAATCATGATTTGGGTGTACATGGGCGTTTTCCTTGTATGAAGTTCACGTTTGATTCCACTATAGACCACCCCGACTCACGGGCAAGCTCAGCGCAGCCAACTGCGCTTGAGGGACAATGCGGGCCATCATGCTGCAGTTTGACCTCCTCACCACCGACCCATCCAGCCACGCACGCCGTGGCACCCTGACCCTCAACCATGGCAAGGTGCAAACACCTATCTTCATGCCTGTAGGCACCTATGGCACCGTCAAGGGTGTCATGCCTCGTAGCCTGGAGGAGATGGGGGCGCAAATCATTTTGGGCAACACTTTTCACCTGTGGATGCGCCCCGGGCTGGACATCATGAAGACCTTTGGCGGCCTGCATGGTTTTGAGAAGTGGAACAAACCCATCCTCACCGACTCAGGCGGCTTTCAGGTGTGGAGTCTGGGTGCCATGCGCAAGATCACCGAAGAAGGTGTTCATTTCCAAAGCCCTGTCAACGGTGACAAGCTATTCATGTCGCCCGAAGTGAGCATGCAGATTCAAACGGTGCTGAACTCAGACATCGTCATGCAGCTCGACGAGTGCACACCATACGAGACCAACGGCCACAAAACCACCGAGGCCGAAGCTCGCAAGTCGATGGAAATGAGCCGCCGCTGGGCCAAGCGTTCCAAAGACGAGTTTGAGCGCCTGGAAAACCCCAACGCCCTGTTCGGCATTGTGCAAGGGGGCATGTTCACCAACCTGCGCCAAGAGTCACTGGACGCTTTGGTGGAGATGGATTTCCCCGGCTACGCCGTGGGCGGTGTCTCTGTGGGTGAGCCCAAGGACGAGATGCTGGAGATCATGGCGCACACGCCACACCTGCTGCCTGCCAACAAGCCCCGTTACCTGATGGGCGTGGGCACCCCGGAAGATCTGGTGCAAGGCGTGGCCGATGGCGTGGACATGTTCGACTGCGTGATGCCCACACGCAATGCACGCAATGGCACCGTGTTCACCCGCTATGGTGATTTGAAGCTGCGCAATGCACGCCACAAGACCGACCACCAGCCACTGGACAGCACCTGCACCTGCCACGCATGCGCAGGTGCCAGCGGCGTGAGCTGGGACGACGGCGGGCGTGACGGCTTTAGCCGCGCCTATCTGCACCACCTGGACCGCTGCGGCGAAATGCTGGGCCCCATGCTGACCACCATCCACAACCTGCACTACTACCTGAACCTGATGCAGGAAGTGCGCAATGCGCTGGATGCTGGCAGCTTCACCGCCTTTCGCGCCAAGTTCAAAGCAGACCGCGCACGCGGGGTGTAAGCTTTTACTGGCACACAAGCGCAACAAAAGCCTCCTTTGGGAGGCTTTTTTTTTGCGCCAAACTTGAACCGTTGCGGCATCTAACCCCAGTGTCTCCAGAGCGCTTGATGCCCGGCAGATGCACCTATCCAATGGCAGATGCATCTTGCGTGCTTGTGGAACTCCTGCCCATCCTCGTACCGAAAGATTCTCAGACTGTGCAGACCACCACTTTTTCTACCAGCAGCAACGAGCCCCCTCTATGGCACGGGCAACTGGCGTTAGCAGCCTGCATTTTTGCAGCCTGCATGGCAGGCATCTTCAGTCGCCCCGTCGGTTTTCTGGCGTCTTTCTGGCCCGCCAACGCCATCATGCTGGGTCTGCTTTTGCGCCACCCCGCATGGGCACGCAGTGCCAGCACCTGGGCCATTGCCCTGCTGACCTACATCAGCGCCGATCTGCTAACGGGTGCCAGCGCTTTTGTCGCAGTCATTTTGAACATCGCCAATGTCGCAGGCGTCTGGGTGGGCTGGCTCTTTTTGCACCGGCAATCGTCAGAGGTTTTGCACTTCCAGCGCCAGCGCTCGGTACTGGTGGTGTTCACGGGGTGCCTGCTGGCATCACTGAGCTGCATGGCTGTGGGTGCCTGGCCAGGCAGCATCGCTTTCAACCTGCCCTTGTGGCGCTCCTTCATCCTGTGGTTTTCCTCAGAGTTCTACAACTACATCTTGCTGATCCCCGTCTTTCTGGCATCCCCAAAAGGCTGGCTCTGGCAATGGAAGTGCAGCACCACGCAAAGGTCTTTGGCCAACGTGCTGCCCTTGCTGGCGCTGCTCGTGAGCGAGGCTATGAGCCTGCTCATTGGTGGCCCTGGGGCGATTGCTTTCATCATGCCTGCCATGGTCTGGTGCGCCATTGCGTACGGCGTGTTTCCTACCACAGTGCTGAGCCTGCTGGTCTGCTCATGGAAAGCTGCATCGCTATTCATCGCCAGCGACGCCTTCGGCTTTGCCCCCAGTAATTTGATGGAATCGACCTCTTACCGCACAGGGCTGGCACTGCTGTCTTTGGCCCCTCTGGCTGTGGCCTGTGCCTACTCGCTGCGCACGCAGGCGCTGCGCAAGCTCAACCATGCGGTCAATCACGATTTTCTGACCGGCGTGCTGGCACGGCGCGCCTTGATGGAGCGTGGACAAAAACTGCTGACACGTCTGGAAGAAGAAGGGCAGCAAGTGGCCATGCTGATGGTGGATATTGATCACTTCAAGACCGTCAACGACCGCTATGGCCACTCTCAGGGCGACGTGGTGCTGCAGGAGTTTGCCGTTCTCGCACGCGATGCCCTGCGCCCCGAGGATTTGATCGGGCGTATGGGTGGCGAAGAATTTGCCATCATGCTGCCGCGCACCACCCACGATCAGGCCCTGCTGGTTGGCCAGCGCCTGTGCGAGCGCTTGCGTGAGCACGTCTTCCCGCTGCCCAGCCAGGGCCAGATGCGCATCACCCTGAGCGTGGGCATGCATTCGGTCTCTTGCATTGGCCCGCAAGACAGCATGGAGCATTTGCTGTCCAAAGCCGACGAGGCGCTGTATGTGGCCAAGAACAGTGGGCGCGACCAGGTGCGCCAGTACGGCCCGGCACTGGCACCATCGGCCATTTAAAAAGTGAGCTTCTATCGCTTGTATTTAAAGGATTTCCATATTATTTCTATTGGAAATTATTGATAGGCAAGCGATAGATGCTCTTTTTTTAACTTTTACGCTCTTCTATCGACACGGTTGGCGCATGGGTGCCACAGCTGAAGCAGAACTTGGCAAACGTGCTCTTGCGCGCATTGCAGGCGGTACACGGCTCAAACAGGCCAATGCCGCAGTGGGGGCAGAAATCGGTCACCCCATCTTTCAAATCCACAGGGCGCTCACAGCCAGGGCATACCCCTTTGCTCAGGTGCGTCCAGGCTTTGTCATACGTCATTTGCGTGCGCCGCTCACTGGCGGGCAAAGCTTCTGCCTGACGCTGACGCTCCAGATAGCGCTGCAACGCCACAATGGCCCAGCGCCCTATCAGCACGGTAATCACTATGCCCACGGCATAGCGCACGTAGCCGCCATAACTGGGCAGATAGGGCACCAGCTCGACAAAGAAGGCAAACAGCGCAAAGAAGATAAAGCCCCAGACAAAGGGCCACCACGTGCTTTTGCGCTTTTTCACAAACAACCAGCCAGCAAGCGCCAGCAAAGGCAAGGTGATGGCCAGACGGTACAAAAACACGCGCAACTCTTGGGCACGCTCTGCCTTGTCCAGTCGCTCGCGCGCATCGCGCTCCATCTCACCGAGCGTGTTGCTGACACGTTGCGCTTGCTGGCGGGTGTTGAGCAAGATCTGCTCCTGATCTTGCAGCTGCTGCTGGGCTTTGCGCTCTATCGCGCGCAACTGCTCCAGTTCTTGCGTGCGGCGAATAACGTCGGGGTCTTGCTCACTGCGCTGTGTGGCAGAGCGTGTAGCAATCCAGCTGTTGAAGTTATCGCGCGCGGCTTGCGTGTCACTGCGCGCCTTTTGCCACTGCAACTGCGCCTGATCCCGTGCCTCAATGGTTTTGCGCTGAACGGCATGTAACGCGTCTTGCTCAAGCCGCAGGGGCTGAACCGTGGATAGATCCAGAAAATCATCCAGCTCCAGGCGCTGCTCTACCTGCGGCAGATCGTCCACCACGGCAGAGCCCAAGCCAATCAGAAAGCTGGCAAAAACTAGTGCCACCACCCACAGTCCACGCCGAAACCAGGTTTCCGACAATCGCAAAGATTTAGCCATCTCTCATTTCCTCCTCATCTTGGTGCGCATTATGCGGATGGGGTATGGATGCGCCCCAAGCTGCGTAGCACCCAGTTTTTACTGCGCCGCAGGTACTGCGGGTCGCGCCAGCACATCAGGGCCACAAACACCGCATTGGCCACGCCCATGCTCAAAAACAGCTGCGGCACATTCAGTCCCGCAGCCAGCAAGCCCCCCGCCAGCAGGGCGGAAGAGACCATGAACAAGGCATTCAAAATATTGTTGGCAGCAATGATGCGCGCACGGTGCGTTACGGGGCTGCGTTGCTGAATCAGCGCATACAAAGGCACGCTGTAGACCCCGGCGGCCAGAGACAGTCCGAACAAATCCAGCAGCACATGCCAGCGACCCGGGGTATGGATGAATGCCCCCAGCGTCAAAATGTGCGTGACCGGTGAGAGGCCTTCCAAAGTCCACCACAAATCAATGGCAAACACCGTCATCCCCAGCGCACCGATAGGCACCAGACCCGGCTCCACACGTCCCCGCGAGAGCGATTCACACAGCAGTGCACCGGTGCCCACCCCCAGCGAGAAAACCACCAGCAGCAAAGCAGCCACTTGCTCATTGCCATGCAGTACCTCTTTGGCCAGCACCGGGAACTCCGCCAGAAACACCGCGCCAAAAAACCACATCCAGCTGATGCCCAGTACCGCGCGAAACACCAGACCATCGGTGCGTGCCAAACGCAGATTGGCCATGGTTTCTGACCATGGATTCCAGTTCATGCGCTGCACCACTTCTGGCTTGGTCTGGCTGGGAATAGAGCGTGCCGTCCAGCGCCCGAGCAGTGCCAGACACAGGCAGGCAATCGCCACGTGTACACGACCCACTTCAGGGGTCGCAATCAAAACGCCACCCACCATATTGCCCAGCAAGATGGCCACAAAGGTGCCCATCTCCACCATGCCATTGCCCCCTGTCAGCTCTGAGGGTTTGAGCACCTGTGGCAAATAGGCAAACTTGGCGGGACCAAAGAACGTGGAATGCACCCCCATGCCCACCAGACAGACCAGCAGCAATGCTGGCCATTGCATGACAAAGCCCAGCAAGGCCGTGGCCATGATGGCTATCTCACAGTCTTTCACCCGCCGCATGAGCACGGCCTTGTCCATCCGGTCTGCCAGCTGACCGGCTGTGGCCGAGAGCAGCACGAAAGGCAAAATGAATAAAGCACCAATCACCAGACCCGCAACCGAGGCGGGCAGCCAGCCCACCTGTAACTGATAGGTCACTAAAACCGTCAACGCAAACTTGAACAGGTTGTCGTTCGCGGCCCCCAGGAACTGGGTAGCAAAAAAAGGGCCAAAACGCCGCTGGCGCAGCAGCCCAAACTGCGGGGTGTGATCACTCATGACAAAGCCTGAAGCGGCTGGGTAAAAACAAGCAACTGTGCACTCAAATGCTGCACCTCACCGGTATCAATTTCATGGGTCGATGAAAAACCCAATAAAGGTACCGGCCCCAAAGCATGGCGAATCCATTGCAGCTCTGCATCCACCCGGGGGCTGCGTGGCAATATCTGGCGTTGCTGGTTGCGAATGTAGACAGCCCCACAAATGCTGCGCCCCGACGCCGTTACAGGCTCGATATCCAGCGAGGCATGGGCCACCGGTGCCGTCAAAGACTCCCACAACTCAGCACACGCACGGCGCATGTCAGCTCGCGCGGCCAGTGCATCGGGCTGGCAGATGGTCAACACCTGCCCCTGCACCGGCGTACTTTCCAGAACAATGGTCTGACGCCATGGGTTCACGCCCGCCACACGCACAACCCGGGCATCAGAGTCCAGACACGCGCCATGCACATAACGGCCTGAGGGCGTAGTGGCCAGCAGGGTGTTTTGTACTTTGCGCCAGACCGCCTCAATGTTCGGGTGCTGCTGTGCCAGCACGTCACCCCAGTTCATATCGCCAAAAAACACTTCCAATGCAGGCTGTCCGTCCAGCTCCAGCACGGTATCGCCCTCTACCCGGGTCATGGTGTGGGTGGCACCGACAGGTTTGCACCCCTGCATGCCCACGGTCAGGCAATCCACATTGGCAGAAAAGGCCACCCCGGACAAACCACCCATCTGGATGCCGCCATGGCTGCCCCCCATGCTGGAAGGCATGCCTCCTGCTGCGCGCGCGCCCCAAGACCACTGCGTGTGTTCATGGCTCAAATGGCACACACCACCAACCAGTGCATCGCACCCCATGTGTTGCCGCAAAGCATGCACCTGCTGCCCAATGCCTGGCGAAGAGGCATCCCCATGAACCAATGCTGAGTGCGGAGTAAATGCCCCCTGGTGCCATGGCGCAATGCCAGAAAAAACCTGGTAATCCTGCGTCTTCAAGTACGGCAACATGACAGCGATGGCTCCGGTGTGCCCATAGTCCATGTCGCCTGCCAGCACCGAATGAGCTGCGCACCCCACCCAGTGCTGCACCTGCGGCAAGGCTTTGGACAGCATGGCCACAATCTCGCTCGCATGCTCAGCGTACGACGCCGAGACATACACCAGCCCTAGGTTTGCTGGAGCGTGCAGATTTTGCATGCTGATTTGCGCACCCAGCTGCACCACCACTTGCCTGACAGCGTGTGGCCACAGCGGGTGTCCAGCATGGGCACAGGGGAAAAACGGCATCAAGCGACGACTCCTTTGCGCATGCATGGCGTGCGCGACGCTTCTCCGGCAGGAGGCAGGAAACGATCAGCGCGCTCGCGTCTTGCTGGCAGTTGATTTTTTAGCCGCAGCACCTTTGTTTTTGGCTGCCGCAGAGACCGGTTTCTTGTCAGAAGGCACCGCTTTCTTCGCTGGCGCGCTGCGCTTGACGGCCGCTTTCTTGGCCGGCACTGCCTTGCTGGACGCTGCTTTGCTGGGTGTGCTCTTGCTGGGTACAGCCTTCGCTGCACCAGATGCCGCCGCCTTCACAGGTTGCACCTGCGCCACAGCTTTGCGCACCATGTCCCCGGCCGTTTTCACCGCCGTCTTGGCAAACTCTGAGCCCATCTGGGTTGCTTTGGCCATGGCTTGCTGCTGTACAGGGTCTTGCATTGCCTGTTGCGCAATATGCTGAAACTGCTGCGTCAACGCGCCCCACCATTGCATGGCCGTGGCCATGTTGGCTGCCTGCGCTGCCGAATCGGGCGCAGTACCTGTACCTGCTGCATCGGGCTTTGGCGCCTCTGGCTTGGGGGCCTCAGGTTCAGGCGCTGCAGATGGCTGGGCTGGAGGTTCTGCGGCCGGCTGTTCTGCACCCGACAGGGGCCAGCCCGACAAATTACTGGCCGCGTCCGCTGGCGCTACTGCCGCCGCTGCGCCCGCCGCGAAAGGAAATGCTTTGGCCAGATCAGTCAGATTGACGTTCATGCCTTTGAGCGTAGACAGCGTCATTTTCTGCACTTGCAACGCCTGCACCGTTGCACTGAGTGCGCGGTTGTTTTGCTCCAGCCAAAACTGCACCGCCTTGAGCTCTTCAATGCGCTTGTCGATTTCTTCTACGCTCATGGTGGGGGCCACCCAATGCGAGAAAGAAGGCATGGCTGCTGGGGGCTGCCCGGCTTTACTGAGGTTTTGCAGAAAATCAAAGCCCGGAATAAATTTTCCGAAGCCAAAAGCCGATGAATCGCTCATACCCACCTCCTGCAGTAAGCCAGATAAAAAAGCCCGGGCACCTCGATGCCCGGGCTGCTTATGACAAGCTTAATGCACAAGTGCGTACGCCTTACAGCGCAAGTGCAACTTGTGACTTTTGTGCTTAATGCCCGTGCCCATGTCCGTGCGCTGGGGCCGTGGACTTGCCTGGCTGGCCAGCACCAGGGGCTGTGCGCTTGACGGGCACTTGCAGGTGCAACCGCGACGTAGCGCCTTTGGCGTCCTGGAAAACCAAAGTCACGGGCACGTCAGAGCCATCTTTCAAAGGCGCTTTAAGCTGCTGAAACATCAAGTGGTAGCCGCCGGGCTTGAGCTCCACCATCTGCCCTTCGGGCAGCTCCAGCGCGTCGATCTGGCGCATGCGCATCACATCGCCGTCCATCTTCATTTCATGGATTTCACCCGAGGCAGCAACGGGTGTCTCTACCCCCACCAGCCGCAATGGCTCTCGTGCCGTCAATTGCATGAAGGCCCCTGAGGCCTGCTGCCCCGCGACGCTGGCACGTGCCCATACGTTGTCGGCTTGCACATGGGCAGCATCTGGGTGGGCCCACACAGGGGCGACAAAGCAAGCGCTGAGCAGCGCGCAGGACAGCCATGTTGTTGTCTTAGACATCACAAAATTCTTTCAAAAATCCATCACTCGCAGCGCACATCTTGCGCCGCACATTCATGCAAAGAAAGTGTGTCTAAACAGGTGGCCCACGAGCCGGTGGCCACTGCCCCGGCATGGCCATGTGCGCCGTCTTAACTGGCTCTAGTGGCACCAGCTGTGGCGCTGCGGGCTGTGGGCTGCTGTGCACACCGGGCGGTGGGGCCAGCACCGGCAGGCACAGGGGGCAATCGATTAAATGGTGCAGCGCAGCAGCGTCGCCATGCTCTGTGTCCGTGACTGGATTAGGTGCCCATTGCGGGACGATCGCGCCAGAGCACAGGCGCTCCACCCCTTGGGCAGCCGTGTGCGCACGCGCCAGCGGTGCCCACACCCCTGCCGCAACCACGCACAGCCACAGCGCCAGTACACCAGTGATGGTGCGGCGCGAGAGGTGCGAAGCGGGCAAGAACAGCATGGAGGGCATTTTAGATAAAGCGGGCTAAGTGCATAGCGATATCACCCCATGCCTTCCATGCAATCGGTCTGCAGCGTGGGTTCAACCAAAGCTGGCCGCGCTCATTTCAGGTGTGCAAATTTCCTTCCAGAAATCGCAACAACCCGCTGGCGCGGCGCGTCGGGCTGGCAATGGCGGTGGTCAGCAATCCGGGGCGCTCCGCCATCAGCGTGAAATGCTCACGCGCCCGGGTAATACCGGTATAGACCAGCTCACGCCCAAGCACGCCCCCCGCCTGTGCAGACAACACCAGCGCCGTATGTTCAAACTCAGAGCCCTGACTTTTGTGCACCGTCATGGCAAAAGCCGTCTCGACATGCGCCAAGCGCGCCACGCTCACAGAACGCAAGTCATCCCCCTGCAGAAAATACACCCGCAAAGGATTGCCAGCCGCCGCACTGGGTAAGGCCATGCCAATGTCACCGTTGAACACGCCCAGCGCGGCATCGTTGCGCATGACCATCACCGGGCGTCCCGCGTACCACTCCCCTTCAGGCGCAATCACGCCTTGTGCACGCAAGGCACTGACAATGGACTGGTTCAGGCCTGCCACGCCCCATGCCCCTTCACGCACGGCGCACAGCAAGCGAAAGCGGTCAAATGCCTGCAAGACATCGCACACCCAGCGGTGGTGGGCTGTCTCTATATCTGCAAGGTTTTTCACATCTGCCCAGCGTTGCAAGGCATCCACATACGCCCCATAGCCCGGAGCATCACCGCGCCCGAGCAAAGCCAGTGCATGCACGGCAGGCAGGTAGCCGTCCTGGCGCAGCGCAATGCGCGCGCGCTCGCCATGTTGCGCCACATCGTCTTGCAGCACTTGCAGGCTGTATGCCGCATCGCCAGCGTTCACTGCCATGGCCAGCGCTGCAATCGGTCCGTCAAAACGGCGACTGGCACGCAGCATGACCGTATGCTGCGCCAACGCTGGGGCATCTCCCAGTGCGTGAAAACTCTCGGGAATGGTTTCACCCGCCACACGCTCGACAAAGCCCAGGGTGGCAGCGCCATAGCGCCCAGCCGCTGCGTCACGGCACAGATCGCCCAAGACCGCGCCCGCCTCTACCGATGCCAGCTGGTCTTTATCGCCCAGCAAAATCAGCCGCGCGTTGGAAGGCAGCGCTTGCAGCAGCGCTGACATCATCTCCAGATGCACCATGGAGGCCTCATCCACGATCAGCACATCCACATCCAGAGGCCGCCCTGCGTGGTAGCCCCAATGCCGTGTGCCAGGGCGTGCGCCCAGCAATGAATGCAAGGTACGCGCCCCCCCTATGCGCTGCACCAGTGCGGGCAAATTCAGTGCGTCACCCACGCTGGCCTGCAAGTCTTGCAAGGCAGATTCAATCGACTGCTTCAGCCTTGCCGCCGCTTTACCCGTAGGCGCGGCCAGTGCCACGCGCAGCTGGTCAGCGTTTGGTGTGGTGGCAAACAGCAAGGCCAGCAAGCGGGCCGCCGTGTAGGTTTTGCCGGTACCAGGGCCACCCGTAATGACCGAAAAATGCCCGTGCAAGGCCAAGGCACAGGCTACCTTCTGCCAGTTACAAGCGCCTGGTGCTGCTGGAAAAAACTTGTCCAGCCACTGCCGCGCAGAGGACTCATCCAACGCCACGGTGGGTGCCTGGCTGCGCTGCAAAATGTGCGCGGCCACCATGCGCTCATAGTCCCAGTAGCGGCGCAGGTACAGCAGTGGCTGCGGCGTGCCTGATGCGGCCAGCACCAATGGCTGTGCATGGTCAGCATGCAGCCCCACCACACGCACCAGGGCAGTGGCTTGCAAGGCCTGCACCCAATCTTCCAACCGTAGCGGCAATTGCGCCCACAAGGCCTGCAATGCAGGCAGCTCTTGCGCTTCCCACCCCAGCACTGCATTCGGGGTGTGCACTAAATCGGCCAGAGGCAGACAACTGTAACCACGCCCTTCCATGTGTGCCAGCAAAGTGACCGCCACCAAGGCACAGGGCGCGATATGCGGATCTTGCTCGTGCACCCATGCCGCCAGCGCCACATCCAGACGACGCAACACTCCAGCATCGGCCCAGTGGTGCAGCAAATCCAGGGTATCGGCTGTGGAAAGGGCTTCAGCCTGCGCCACTGCTGCGGCAAACAAATCCAGCGTATCGGTATCTCGATTGCGCTTGCGGATCATGCACTCACCTCTTGCAGCAAATCTTCCAGGGCCTGCAGCAAAGGCAGTACCGGCGGCACGGTGTGTATGGCACATGCAGCGCCATCCAGACCTCTCAAAAAGAAGTAGAGCGCCCCCCCCAGATGCGTATCCGGTGCATAGGCTGCTCCCATGCGGCTTTGCAGCAGTCGGTGCAGTGCCAGCATGTACAAGGCCGCCTGCACGTCATACCGGTGCTGCAGCATGGCTTGCGACAGGGCTGCATCGGTGTAGGCCGCTGCATCCACGCCCAGATGATTGGTTTTGTAATCCATCACCCAGTAGCGGCCTTGGTGCTCAAACACCAAGTCTGCAAACCCCATGAGCATGCCGTGCAAGCTGCGCAGGGGTAAAGCCGGCCGGGCTTGACCGGGCAGGATAAAGGCATGGCACAAGGCATCCACCCGCGCAGCGGGTAGTTGCGCCAGTGGCAGCCAAAACTCCATCTCCGCCAAGCGTGTGGTGATCTGCGCCAGGCTGCAGTCGATGACAGGCAATGGGTGGTGAACCACCGCAGACAGCCATGTCACCACGTCTTGCGCTTCATCGCCACGGCCCGCATGCTCACAGCGGCGCACCAAACGCTGCGCCAACGGGCCCTGGCCGTCCGCAGACAGGGCAAAGTCTTCGCCTTCCAGCCACTCCAGCTGGTCATGGATGAAGTTACCCACCAGCTCTCCCCGCTTAAAACGGTGCCACACGGGTGCATCTGCCTGTGCTTTGAGCAAGCTGGGTTTGGCAGGCAGCAGCTCCAGCGCCATGCGCTCATCATTGGCTGGGCGCAAGGCTGCCACAGGCAGCACTGCGCTGGCTTTGCTGCTGGCACCGCGCACCAAGGCCGTAAAGCTGCCAATGCCCCAGCTGCGATCAAATTCGCCGTCATAAGCGGCCGGCATATGCAAGGGTGTCGCCTGGTCTCGGGCAAGCAGCCTGGTGCTGTCTACCGGCAGCTCCAAGCGCTGCAGCGACATCTGCGGGCATTGCCCCGCCAGTGCCTGCAGCGCACTCCACCACGTGCTGGCTGGCGCTTGTTCACCACCATTGAGCAAATAGCCGCTGGCCCCCTGGTGGTTCACACAACGGCTGGAGTTGCCTTTGCGCAGTGCTCCCAATCCCAGCCACAAGGTGTGACGCGGGCGCGTCAGCGCCACATAGAACAGCCGTAAATCTTCGCGCAGGCGCTCGGCGTCTGCCAGCTGCTTGTCTTGCTCGCTGGCGTTGAGCTTCAAAAGCTTGCCGCCATCCGCCTGTGGCAAGCGCACTAGGTCATCGCTATAGGCTCGAAAGTCCGCCGCAAACGGCAAGAACACCACAGGGTATTCCAAACCCTTGCTCTTGTGTACGGTCACTACTTTCACCAGATCGGCATCACTTTCAAGCCGCACGATTTGCTCTTCCACACCGGCACCCGGGTCTTCAATCTGCGTAGCCAGCCAGCGAATCAGCGCTTGTTCGCCTTCCAGTGTGGCACTGGCGTTTTGCAACAACTCCGCCAAGTGCAGAACATTGGTCAGACGCCGCTCACCACCGACATCTGCCAGCCAGCGGGCGGGCAGCTGCATACGGTGCAAGCTTTGGCGCAACATGGCCAGCACCCCCTGTCGCTGCCACACCCCGTGCAAGTGCCGCAATTGCTCGCTGTAGGTATCAAAGGCTTCGTCATTGGCGGCCAGCCAGGCCAGCTCAGGCAGGCTCAAGCCCATCATGCGTGTTGCCAGACCGGCGCGCACCACACGCACATCCAAGGGGGCCGCAACCGCACGCAGCCACAGCAGCAGGTCTTGCGCTTCGTCGCTGCCGAACACCGACTCCTGGTCAGACAAATAGACAGAAGCCACGCCCCGGCGCTGCAGCTGATGGCGCACAGCCGCGGCCTCACGCCCGGTGCGCACCAGTACCGCCATATCGCGTGGGCGCAAACGCTGCAAAGCCTGACCGTCTTGTGCAAACCCCACCTCGGGATCATTCAGCCACTGCACCACCTGCTGGGCACATGCCTGCGCCATGTGCTGGCGCAGCAACTCACTGCTCACCGGCTCGCCCTCTGCGTCATGCCACAGTACGTGCATCGCGGGCACCACTTGCCCCTGGTGCACCAGTTGCTCTTTGCGGCCATGGGCACGCACAGGGTCGAACGGCAAGGGGTTGGTGCTTGCACCCTCTTGCAGATTGCGGAACATGAAAGCGCCCGGCCCGGGCCGGGCTTCTGCCTGCACAAACCACTGGTTCACCGACTGCACCACTGCATGCGTGGAGCGGTAATTCACATCCAGCACATAGTGCCGGCCCTGCGTGGCCTGACGGGCGCGCAGGTAGCTGTAAATATCAGCCCCCCGAAAGCCATAAATAGATTGTTTGGGGTCGCCAATCAGCAGCAAGGCACTTTCCGGGTGGTTGTCAGCGGTGCTGTAAATACGGTCAAACAAGCGGTATTGCAGCGGCGAGGTGTCCTGGAATTCATCAATCAGCGCCACCGGGTATTGCGCCAGGATGCTGCTGCGCAGATTGGCCGCATTCTCTGATGACAGCGCCACATCCAGACGGTGCAACATATCGGCAAAACCGAAGGTGCCGGCCTGACGTTTGAGCCACTGCATACGCGCCTGCACTTGTGCCGCCGCGTGCAGACGAATGGCAACAGAAGATGGCGGCAGACGGTCCAGCTCTTGCAGCAACTGCTGCAGCTCGGAAAATTCGGTAGGCAGCAGCACGTCCATGGTGGAGCCTTTACAGGCTTCGGCCATGCCTTGCGGGCTCAGGCGATGGCGTGCAGCTTCTGTCAGCGCCAGGGGCGTGTTCAGCGGGTCTTGCGCCCATGCGCCAAGCGCCTGCAGCCATCCGGTATAGCGCGCGGGCTGCAGCTTGCGCTTGTCCCACAGGTAGGCCTGCCCATCCAGTTGTGCATCCAGCCAATGCTGCAGGCGTTGCGCCTTGTCCGCCCAGCCTTGTGCCAAGGTCTGCAGCGTACCCTCGTGGGTTTGCTGCGCTTGCTGTACGCACTGCGCCAAGCTGCCTGCGCCGTGTTGTGCATCCACGCTGTCACGGCCCAGGGCCTGCATGTCTTGCAGCAACGCCGACACACCGTTCCAGACATCCAGCACCACCTCCAGCTGCGCACCATTCAAGGGGTAGCACTGCTGGCGCCAGTAGTCATGGCAGGCATCCAGCAGACGCTGACTTTCGTCGCTCTCGAGCACTTCATCAAACAAATTACCGCTGTCAAATGCATGCTCGCGCAACATGCGCTGGCACCATGCGTCGATGGTGAAAATGGCAGCATCGTCCATGCACTCCGCCGCCATCGCCAAGCGCCATGCGGCCTGCTCGCGCTGCACACCTTCAGGGTAGGCGTGGATCAGTGCTTGCAAGAAACTGTCGTGCGTGGCCACGGCCTGCTGGCCCCGAAAGCAGGCCACGGCCTCCACCAGCCGCGCCCGAATGCGGTCTGACAGCTCCCGCGTGGCAGCGCGTGTGAAGGTCATCACCAAAATATCAGAGGGCATCAAGGCCCTGCCAAAACCGTTGGCGTCTCCATGGCCCAGCACCAGGCGCAGGTACAGCGCGGCAATCGTCCAGGTCTTGCCGGTGCCCGCACTGGCTTCAATCAGGCGGCTGCCATGCAGCGGAAAGCTGGCCGCATCCAGAATCTGGCGCTCACTCATGCCGGAGCTCCTTGCGCCAGATCTTGCGTCCAGTCCACCACCGCGATGCTACTGGCACACCAGGCATGCATCGGGGCATACACGGACTGTGCCAAAGGTTCAAGCTGACCGTCTTCAGCCAAGGCGGCGTAATCAGGGAACAGGCGCTGCCAGCTCATGTCTTCACACTCTCCACGGTGTTTAAAGCCGCCCTCGTAGGCACTGACGGCAGCATTCAGATCAGACATTGCCAGTGCCAGCCCGGTTTTGGCAGGCAGAGGCAAAGGCTGGTCATGGCCCTGCACCCACAGTTGCAGCAAGGTCTGCAAGGCGCTGTGCGCCTCGGCCCTGTCCATGGGCTGTACGTGCAGACAGGCATCGCGCCCCACCACCATGCCTTGCACCTCAGCGCCACATGCCGCGGCCACCACGCTGCGGATATACACGGGCAGCAAGCGATCGCGCCGGGGCTGGCGCTTGGGGTCGAGCACATCGCGCGGGTCTATCAGCAACCAGGTGGGCAGCACGCCCGCCGACTGCGCAGGTGGCAACCACAGCTGATCGAGCCAGTCTTGCAGCACAACGTGCTGGTGTGTGAAGTGCAGGCGCTGGCGCTCGGCAGGCAAGGGGTAGTCCGCACGCAGTTGCTGCCATGCGCGCAAACCCGGCAGCAGTGTGGCCTGCAACTGCTGCGCCTCACGCTCACCCAACCCCGCCAGTGGCAAGCGCCCGGCACGCTGCAGACTTTGGATGCGTGCCTGCAGCAATTGCGCCGTGGCATCGCCATCGCTGTGCTGCGTGGACTTGGGTGCGCCATAGCCCTCCCAATCCGCAACAAATTGCTGCTGCAGCTCTTGCACCAGACCATAGGCTTGCAGGCCATCTAGCTGGAACACTTCGTCATCGTCCACCACGCTGTCGTCTTGCTCAAAGTGCACGCTCAAGCGCTCACGAAAAAACGCCTTGGCTGGGTTGCGCACAAAGGCAGTTAGCTGTGCCACCGTCAAAGGCACTTGCGGATCAGGCACAAAGGCTGGCATCTCGGGCACCGGCGCATTTTGCAAGGCCTGTGCATGGGCTGCACGCCATTCGCTGGCGTAGGTGGTGAGTGGCGCACCCACCTCAAAATAACGGCGGCTAAAGGGCTGCAGTGGGTAGCTCCACGTGCGCTCTTGCAGCAAATTTTGCTCGCCGCGCCAGCCGTCTGCCAGATATTCGCGCAGCTGCGAGACCAGCACCGACGCGGGCTGCTCGCTGTTGTCGCGCACATGGTGGCCCGCCCAGCTGATGTAGAGCGTGCGTCGCGCAGAGAGCACGGCATCCAGCATCAGCTGGCGATCGTGGTCACGGCGGGCACGGTCGCCAGGGCGGTACTGGCCGCTTTGCTGCATCAAATCAAAGTCATTGCGTGCTGCACGGCGGGGATAGTCCCCATCGTTCATGCCCAGCAGGCACACCACCTCAAACGGAATGGCGCGCATGGGCATGGGGGTGGCAAAAGTCACGCCACCTGCGCGAAAACGCTGCTCCAGCGATGGCTGCTCCAGTGCTTGCAGCCACGCTTCTTGCGCCACCGCCAAAGGAATGGGCTGCGCGTAGGCGGCCTCCTCACAGGCGCTTTGCCAGTGCGACAAGGATTGCTCCAGCCCGTCGAGCAAGGCTTGCTCAACCTCATCTTGCGGATCAAACATGTCTTGAGCCAACTGGCGCAGGCGCTGCGCCCAGACATCGGGCTCCGCCTCTTGCAACGCATCACTCCACCAGCGCATCAAGCGCTCCAGCACGGCTGCCAGCACCCCGGCCAGCTGCGCATCCAGCCCGCCGACTTCGTCATACGGCTCAATCTCGCCCCACGCTGCGGTCTGCTGCAGGCCTGCCTCGGTCTGCACGCTGCGGCTGCCGCTGGCATAGCCCAGCAACATACGCCGCAGGCCAAACCAGGCGCTGTTGTGCTCGCCGCAGCTGCCCAAACCCAGACTTTCGCGCTGCTGGCTATTCAAGCCCCAGCGAATGCCTGCTCCTGCCATCCATTGCGTCAGCTGCGGCACATCTTGCGCCGCCAGCCCAAAACGTGCAGCGACGGCGGGGACATCCAGAAAGTCACACAGCTCACTCAGACGGCAGCGCTGCTGCGGCAGGCACAGCAGCCATTGCAGCGCCACCACCATGGGGCTGGCGGCGCGTGCGCTCAGGTCGGCAATATCGAAGGGAATGTAACGCGCATCGGTGCGGCCATACTGGCCAAACACGGCACGGATTGATGGTGCTGCTTTTTCGATATCGGGCAGCATGACGATCACATCGCGTGGTTGCAGCGGCGCCTGCCCAGAGGCAGCTGGCTGTGCCAGCATGTGCAGCAGTTGGTCGTGCAGCACCTCCAGCTCACGCACCAGACTGTGGGTGCTGTGAAAGACGATGGAGCCATCACTGGCAGGAATGTGGTGATCAGGCTGGGTGGCACGCGGATGCTCACTGAGCGGCAACAAATCGCGCATGCTGCGCTGCACCTGCTGCAGCAGCGTGCCTTGATCGGCGGGGGCATCGTCAAACAAATCTACGCGCGGCCAGATCGAAGCGTTGGCCGTTTCCAGCGTGGTGTCAAACGCGTCGAGCAAGCGCACGTAGTCACGACTTTGCCGGCCCCAGGCCGCCAGCAGCGGGTGCGCATGGGTGTGCATGGATTGCAGCGGTACCGCCGCCAGATCCTGCCCATTTTTAAGGGGCTGGCGCCGGCGCTGCATGCGCAGCAGATCGCGCCCATCAATCGCATCCGCCCAGTGGTACTGGCAGGGGTTGGGCACCGCCAGCACCACCTGTGAGTGGCGCGACAGCGCATCCATAAACCCCAGCATGGCCAATGGCACATGGCTCAGACCAAATAGCACCACCCGCCGTGGCGTGACCAGCGCGCCCGGTGCAGTCTCACGCAGACGCTGCAACACCAAGGCTTGTAGCGCCGTGCGTGTGGCGGCTTTTTCAGGCTCCGTCAGGTCAGCCAGCACTGCACGCCACAACTGTGGCTGCCACATCTGGCCAGCGGGAATGGTCTGGTCTGGCTTACCGATCTGGGGCAGCACATCGCGCCCGGCTTGCCAGGCGTCCAGCCAGTCGCTGCGGTAAATCTGGTACTGGTCAAACAAGTCCGCCAGACGCTCTGCCAGTTGCAGCAGCCGCTCGGGCTCGCCCGGGCGCAAAAAATTGGCAATCGGTGCAAAGGCTGGCGCATGCAAGCATGCGGGCAACAAGCGCATCAGGCGCCAGGTCAGTGGAATTTTTTCGAGCGGAGAAGACGGCGGCACCTCGTGCTTGCCCAGCACCTGTCGATAGGTGCGCCAGATAAAGCGCGCAGGCAACTCCACCTTGGCGGCAGCGCACACCCCCAGTTGCTCGGCCATGCGCATCTTGAACCACTCAGCCGTGCCATTGCTTTGCACCAGCACGGTTTCTTGCTCCAGCGGCTCCAGGGGATGGGCTTGCATCCACGCCATCAGCGTGTCAGCCAGTGTTTCGGTGCAGTTGCCGTGCAGGGCCACAAGGCCCGGTGCGATTGAGCTTGCCAAAGAAGCCTCTCCCTGTGGATATCGTTGCTTGTATCAAGCCCGCAAGACTGCGGTGGCCATGATGAGGAAGCAAGCGTAATACAGTCAGGAGAAATTTAAATAAATGAGCTGCTAACGCATATACAAAGCCAACTTCAGCATTAAAAGTATCTGAAATCACTAATACACAAGCGCTATGCGCTCATTTTTATATCAATGCAGCCACCCGCTGGCCACCATCGCCAAGATGGCTAGCACCAAACTGCCCCACGCCATGGCACGCAGACGGCTTTCTGCATAGGTCAGCACCAGCGCCACAGCCAGCGCAGCAAACGTCAGCACACCCAGCCACGCAGCCACAGCCACTGACGTGCCCCACGCGTGCAAACACGCGGCCAGCGACATGAGCAGCAGCAGCACACCTGCTGCACGCCAGCCCCACAAAACGCGGGCAGAAGGCAGCTCACCGCGCGCTTGCGCGCCATGGCGCTCCATGGCCTGACTCAATGCCGCAAACGCGGGCACCGCCAGCAACAATGCAATCCACGCGCTCATGCCTGGTTCTCCGGTGCCTGCAGCACGGTTTTTTGCGATGCCACGCCCTGGCGCGCAGCGGGAACAGCCACAGCACCCATTTTTTTCCTGCGCTGCCACAGCTTGGCCACCACTGCGGCATGCACCAGGCCCAGTGCCAGCATCATCAAATCAAAGCCAGCCACACTCCACTGGCTATGTGCCAAGGTCAGCCACAGCCCTGCGCCCCCTGTCCACACATTGAGCAAAGGCAGCAAGGCAAACGCCACCGCCGCTACCGCCATTTGCTCCAGCCATGCCTTGGCATGTGGACGCAATGCGGCGTGCACCAAGCAAGCCAGCCAGATCGCAAAAAACCCGTTGATCTCAGCGTTGCTGCGTGCCTCCAGCCCCACAGGAAGCAAGCGGTTCAGCCAGAAGTAGCCAGCCACGGCGACAGACAGCCCCGCAATGGCCGCCACGTTCAGCACCTCTACCAGTCTGTGGCCCTTGGGCGTGTAGCCCAGCTTGCGCCGATCAGGCTGGCGCTTGACCACCCACAGCACCAGCCCTGTGGCCGCCATGCAAGTGCCCACCAGCCCCGACAGAAACAGCAACCAGCGCACCGCAGGCCCCGCAAAACGCCCCAGGTGCACGCTAACCATGCTGTTCATCACTGCCATCGCTGTGGAAGGTTGCCGCACCTCGGGCACCTCTTTCAGCGCACCCGTCACCCCATCCAGCACCACCCTCTGGCTGCCTGCACGGCCCAGCAGCAGGCTATCGGCCCTTTCTGCGCGCAATTCAACAGTCGCGCGCTGTGTGTTGGGGTTTTGCACGGAGATGCTGCCCACAGCCCCACCTTGCCAATGCGCCTGCGCCACCTGCAGCATGGGGCCAATCGGAGCCATGGCTTGGGGCTCAGCAGCTTTGCGCTCTCTGCCCTCACCACGCCCTTCACGCGCCGCTTGCTGGGGCCCGCCTTGTTGCGCCGGGGCCGCCTGCATGCCTCTGCGCTCTGCATTAAAGCGCTGCGGCTCGCCGTCATAGACCGCGTAAGCCCCCCAGGGCATCAGCATGGTCATCAGTAGCAACAGACCACTAAAGGTAATGACAATGTGAAACGGCAAGGCCAGCACTGCCGTAGCGTTGTGCGCATCCAGCCAGGAGCGCTGCCCCTTGCGTGGACGGAAAGTGAAGAAGTCCGTAAAGATCTTTTTATGCGTGATCACGCCGCTGATGATGGCCACCAGCATCACAAACGTGGCAATGCCCACAATCCACCGCCCCCAGACGCGCGGCATGGCATACAGCTCAAAGTGGAAGCGATACAGAAAGCTGCCCCCACGTGTCTCGCGCACAGCAATTACCTCACCCGTGGAGGCATCCAATTGCGCGCGCCGTGTCCCTTCGCGCCCCTGTGCAGCCCCTTTCGGACGCCACGTCACCTCTACGGCCGTATGGCGCTCATCAGGCAGGTTGATGCTCCAGCTGCTGGCGTCTGGCGCCAGCTTTTGCATGCCCGCCATGGCTTTCTCTGCGGTATCAGCCTGTGCAACAGAGACATGCAGCTCTGGCCGCATCCAGTCATTGATCTCATCGACAAAATAGCTCAACGTGCCCGTAAAGAACACGGCATACAGCAGCCACCCCAGCAGCAGACCGCTCCATGTATGCAGCCAAGACATGGACTGGCGCAAGCCTTCAGGTTTTCCATCCACTCTCATGCCTGGCCTCCGTACAAAGCCCACGTGCACACACCCAAAACGGCTGCAGGCAACACAATGCCCAGCCATGCCTTTCGGCTACTTCTACAGGCAAAAGCCCACAGCACGGCCACGGTGAAGACGACGAACGACAGCATGGTCGACAGCGTCACCGCATCGGCCCTTGGCACACCCAGCCAGCGCACGCACACTAGCCCACAGGCGGCAGCAAATGCCGCGCTCAAACCGTAGCCCCCACCAAAAGCCGCCAGCAAGCGCGAGGCCACCGTCAAGCGATAGCGCACGAGCGCCGCGTTGTGCGAAATTGCAGCCTGCTTGCTCATTGCGCCCCCAATGATGGGCAGAGACAAAAAAACCAGCGATCACCTGCGCAAGGCGTGCTGGAGTTCCGATTGTTTCGCATACCTGCGAGCTCCCAGAATGTTATAAATGATAATTATTCTTATTCTAAAGTTATACATCCCGCTTGCCTAGCCATCCAACAAAATCCTCACGATGCTTTACGCAAGCTTTACGGGCAGCAGATATCAAAATCACAAACTAAAAAAACCCCTGATCATTGATCATCTGGGGCTTAGATTCTGGTGGCTCGAACGAGATCGGATCATCCCTGCCAGGCCGCATGAATACTGAATGACAACGCCATTGGCGGGGTCAAGCCCGGCGATCCGCGCAAGCGCTCAGCAGGCAGCCAGAATCTTTGGTTGCTGCTTTTCGCCAAAGGCGGCGCCCACGACTGGCGACTCTACTGCGCCATCCATGGTGGGCACAAAACCCTCTCGCGGGGTACGCACCAGAAACCGGCCTCTCTTTTGGTGAGTCCGTGTCACGCACGGTGTACGTGGGCAGCGCGCCACTGCAAGCACCCAGCGCTGAGTCTGTGGGTTCATCACCCCTCAAAAAGCAGGTAGCGGCCCAGTTTGGTGCGATCACTGCCACGCAGCTCACATGAACCAACAAGTCGCGGCCATCACCCAGGCGGAGAGAGCCAACGCCAAGTAACTGCTCCCTCACAGGTGAATGCTTGAGCACCTGCAGCTCTCGTGGATGAGATAAAGGGGCTTCTTCAGGAGGCCATTTTCTGCTGCTGCATACCAGCATATTTGCAGGGTGACATACCATTAACGAGCTGCAAACAGGCGACAACGGCTATTCAACAGGCGTTAACCCCGGCAACCATGACTTAACTCATAGAGCAGCTGAACGGAAAACAGTCTCAACTTAGGCATTACACATTGGTGTAAACATTCATGCACAAAAGAATCAATCCAGATTTTTTATTCAACAGCACCCAGTACGGATTCAGTCAAGCAGTTGTATCAACAGGGAAAAATCACATCTTCTTATCAGGGCAAGTTGCAGCCAACTCAGACCAGTCTTTGCATAGTACGGGCATGTATGAGCAAGCTACCCAATGTTTAAAAAGCATTGAAAAGTTGTTGGCACAAGTGCATGCCAGTCTCAGCGATGTGACGATGCTCAGGCTATATATCAGAGCAGACGCGAGCAATCAGCAGTCTCAAAATGACATTTCAAGAGCACTGCTTGATGCGTTCGGAGAAGCACTTCCCGCATCTTCTTGGGTACTAGTGTCTGGACTTGCAGTTTCAGACTGGCTCATAGAGATTGAGGCACAGGCTGTCACTGGCTAGTGAGCCCCCCCTCAAGCGACACATATTCATCGGTGATTAAGCATTAAAGCCGATGAGCTGTCGTTTGAGAAATATTTTGCTTCCATCCCTCTCCCAAGCCGCTTGCCCCCACGGCTGAACGGGATCAAATTAATATATATATATCAATAGCTTATTAGTGTTTTCTTGAGTCTTCTCGCAGTATCCCCCCGAAAAAAAGAGCATAAGACCGAAGAACGTTAGCCGAGCGCATTGCAAAAAACGGGGCTGACCATGCTTTCTTGTTGGTGGGCTTGACGTTATGCCAAGGGGTAGCCGTGTCGCAGAGAGCAGCGTGGCAAACGCATGAATCTGTGGATGCAGGCCATTCGAGACGCGCTTGCCCAGTGTTTGGCGATGAACCTAAAGGGCTTGGGTGACTCAAGGCCGCGGGCCCTTGCCCAAAGAACCCTGGAGCGGGTAATTCGAGCCGCACTCTCTGCCTGCTGCGTGCGTCGCCTAAGAGGCTTAAATAAAGATTGGTGTGCCCAGAAGTGGCTTTGGCCAGGTGTGCAGGCTGTGCTGACCCAGACAAGGTGGGTTAAGAAACACCTGGGGGCCCAACTTGAGTGGCTGACCAGAAGTGAGCGCAGAGGTTTCCCCTGGTGCCCCTCTCCACGCACTGAGCCTGAGGCAGCGGTGTGCACTAATTCCCTCGCCTACCTACAAAGGGAAATGCAGTAACTTTTTGACCTGGAAGCCGTTTCGCACGAGCTACTGCAAAAGTTACTGCACGATTGCGTGGAAGCCCATGAACTTTTGCAACCTACGATAGAAACAAAAAAGCCCTAAGCTTATGAAAACTTAGGGCTTCTTGACTCCACCGGACTCCAGTGGCATCGTATTTGGTGGCTGGCACGGCCTTACGAATTGCGGTATCTGTCAGAGGCATTGGGGGCAACTTTTACTGTCTGTTGCCCCTAATTTACCAGTTGCCCCCAAAGTTGCCCCCAAACACTGCTGGCTTGGGGTGAACTGCCTTGGACTACTACAGACAAAAAAATCCCCAAGCAATTGATTTGCTTAGGGATTTTTTACTTTCCTAGACGTCTATGGACATCTGCGGACAGTGTTTTGGTGGCCTGGGACGGGATCGAACCGCCGACACGCGGATTTTCAATCCGCTGCTCTACCAACTGAGCTACCGGGCCTTTGCAACTTCAGAGTGATCTGTTGTTGTGCCGAAGCCATGATTATAGGCACACTTTTAAGCCTTCAAAGAAAATTCCGAAAATTTTTCGAAATTTCTTATCCGCGGCGGCTGCGCCCCAAGTCCACGCCCAATTGGCGCAGCTTGCGATACAGGTGCGTACGCTCCAATCCGGTTTTTTCAGCCACACGGGTCATAGAGCCGCCTTCGCGCGCCAGATGGAACTCAAAGTAAGCCTTTTCAAACCCGTCACGCGCTTCACGCAGTGGGCGGTCGAGATCAAAGTCTTGATGCGCATCAGGCATGCTGTCTGCCTGGCTGCGCAAGCTTGCCAGCGGACGAATAACCGCATCATTGATGCTGCCCACCGTATCGTTGACATGCGCTGCACCCACGGAAGGCATGCCAATGGATGCGACTGCGGGCTTGGCCGCAGGGGTGCTGGCGTTTTTTGCCAAGCCATGCTCCACCGCTTTGAGCAGTTTTTGCATGGTGACGGGCTTTTCCAAAAAGGACAATGCGCCAATCCGCGTTGCTTCAACGGCCGTATCAATCGTGGCGTGGCCACTCATCATGATCACGGGCATCGTCAATTGACCCGAAGCCGCCCACTCTTTCAAGAGTGATACGCCATCGGTATCGGGCATCCAGATGTCCAGCAGCACCAAATCAAATATGCCGCCATTGCGGGCCGCGCGCGCTTGCGTGGCATTGGCTGCCAGCTCCACGCTGTGCCCTTCATCATTCAAAATCTCGGATAAGAGATCTCGGATGCCCAGTTCGTCATCCACCACCAGTATGTTTGCCATGAGTTTCGAAAAGCCTATGTCTACAGGTTTTAGGTTCACCGCCCCTCACGGTGCCTCGGTGTTTACAGGGACAAATGATAGCGACACTTGTGCACCTTGCACTATGCCGTTATCCATACGGTTGGCCAAATCAATGCGTGCGCCATGCTCATCCGCAATTTTCTTGACTACCGCAAGGCCTAAGCCCGTACCCCGCACCTTGGTTGTCACATACGGTTCAAAAGCACGCTGCAAGATATGCGGAGGGAAACCCGCTCCACTGTCGCAGATGCTCAGCCGAACACGTTTGCTGCTTTCAATCCATTGGGTAGATATTTCTACCGGCGCGGGCGCAATGCCCAGAGCTTCTGCCTGCTGAAGTGTCGCATCTTGCGCGTTTTGCACCAAGTTATGAATGACTTGGCGCAACTGCTGTGCATCTCCCGCCACCAATGGAGCCAGCCCATCCAGCTCAGCGCGCACCGGCACCTGCGCGTTTTCTTCGCCGTACAGTTGCATCAAGTCAGATACCAAGGCATTCAAATCCACGGGCTGCAACTCGGCGGCTGGCAGCCGTGCATAGTCACGAAACTCGTTGACCAGACGCAACATGGCTGCGACCTGATCCACAATGGTTTTAACGGAGCGGTTGAGCAGCGCTTGCTCGGGCGGCTCCAGTTTGTCTGTCAGTTTCATTGCCAGCCGTTCCGCGGACAACTGAATGGGGGTCAGCGGATTTTTAATCTCGTGGGCCACACGGCGCGCAACTTCTGCCCACGCCTTAGAGCGCTGTGCAGACACAATTTCTGAAATATCGTCAAACACAATCAGCCGCCGTGACTGCGGCAACTCCGCGCCACGTACCACCAAGGTGGTTTTTCCTTGTGCAGCCTCACCATCTTGCCCACTGCTCACATGGTCCAGCGACAACTCCAGCACCTGCTGCCAGCGGTCACGCCCGGTATCAGCTCCACGTTCACCTAAAAAGATGTCGAACTGCTCGCGCACCATGTCTGCCAATGTGCTCAGGCCCGGTACATCCTCTAGCTTTCGTCCGATGTAAATCGCCATCGGCATGCGCAAAATACGCGTAGCGCCAGGGTTAATGGACAGCACATGCCAGCGGTCATCCAAGACCAGAACCCCTGATGTCAGGTTATCCAAAATGGTCTGCAAATTGGTCCGCGCAGCCTTCACCTCGATCATGCTTTTGTCGACTGCGGTGCGAGCGTCCAGCAACTGCTGCGTCATCAAGGCAAACGAACGGGTCAGCCCACCCAGTTCGTCTTTGGACTGCAATGCAATTTTAGGTGTCAAGTCGCCCCGCGCAACATCCCGCACGCCTTGCGCAAGTACCAACAAAGGGCGAGCCAGTTGATTGCCCAGCAGCACGGCCAGCAGCACCGCGCCAAACACGGCAAGAAACAGGCTCAGCGTCAGCGTACCGATGTACATCCGCTGCAGACCCTGGCGTGCCAAGGCGCGCTCCTGATACTCACGATTGGCATCTTGCACCGCAAGCGCATTGGTCACCAGCGCTCTGGGCAAAGGGATAGAGGCTTGCAAAAAACGCCGCTCTGCCAGCAGCTCCAGACGTGGGTTGCTCACCAAAGCAAGAACTTTGACATGCACACTGTCAATATTTTCACGCGTGTTGCTGGCAGCAACCTCGTCCAAACCTTCGATGTTGGCCATGGCTTTCAAGCCCGACCGCAAGCTGCGCAGCTGCTGGCTGCTGGGCCTGACCGGCGAAAGCTCCAGCAAAGAAGTTCCCGCACTGGCAACGGCCACGCCAGCATCGTTCCACAGCACTACATCGGTGGCACCTAATTGTTCGCGAATGCGCTCGAGAACCAGCCCTGCCCCTGCATCTGACACCTGAGTCAGTTGCTGACTCGCCGTGCGCGTACTGTTGGCCATGTCATTGGCGATGGTCTCTAACGTGACGCTGGCCAAATTGACGCCAGCACTCAGCGCCCCTTCCACCTTGACATCAAACCAGCTTTCAATCGATCGCGATACGAACTGGTAAGACACCACATAAATCAAGAGGCCGGGTATCACACCCACCAACCCGAAGATGGCTGCAAGCTTGAACAACAACCTGCTGCCAAATTTGCGCTGCTTCCAGCGCAACGCCAAACGTACCGCCATCCACAGCAGCACCAAAGACAGCGCCACTGCCACCAGCACATTCAAGCCAAACAACCAGGCGTAGTGGCGTTCATACAGCTCACGGTTGTTCGTAGCCTGCATCAGCAGGAACAGCAGCACCAAACCGATAGCACACATCACCGCACCCGCAACACCCAAAGCCCAGCGTGTTGACTTGCGCGATGCAGAAGATGTCGTCATGGAAGAAGCACTCATTGAAACTGACTCAAATCCACACGCTCGCGGTGCGTGACCAGCAAGTTCCAATCCGCCCGGCCCAAGACTCCAATTTGTAAAGGTCTGGGAAAGTGCGAAAGATCAATCCGAAAACGCAGTTGCAAGATGGCACTGCCGCTGGAGGGTAAATCTGCCGTCCGGCCAATTCGCCAACGCACAATGCGCTGCATGGCTTGCACCGCATCCTGCAAGGTTTCAAAAGAGCTGGATAACGCTACACCCAGGCCTTGCCCCTCAAAGGGCTGACTACCCGTGTACAGGCGCCAGCGGCGGGTCAATGGCTGGTAGCTCAGCCGCATAAAGCGTTCAGCCCGCAGCAGCTCCTGATCGCTCCAGTACCAGCGTTCGCGCAGCATGACGGCTTCAGCAATGAAGTGCACAGGAATACCTTTGAGCAAGGCATCCTGCACCAGATCAGGCAGTGACCAATTCAAGGCCGTCGTCAGCAGCAAGGCATCGCCATCGCGCAGCAGTTGAACCCCAGAGCTGCCGTCCTTGTCCATCAGCCCTGCGACAGGTTCGCCCGTGTCTTGCGCACGCACTATGCACGGCGTGATGGTGGCAGCGCCCACTGCCGCCACCACCGCTAGTGTCAAAGCACGGCGCTGCTCTCCTTGCGCAGACAAAGAGTCAGACGTTTTTTTGCAGCAGTGCGTAGAAGAAGCCGTCGTGGTCACCTGCGCCATTGTCCGGGAGCACATCAGTTTGCGCCGTAATTCCCGGAATTAAATGTCCAGGTGATGGCAATAACTGCGCCTGTGTGTTGCGTGCAAGAAACGCTTGCACCTGTTCATCACCCTCGGCTTTAAAGACAGAGCAAGTGCAATACAGCATACGCCCGCCTGTTTTGAGCAATGGCCACAAAGCGTCCAAGATCTGCGCCTGAATTGCTGCCAACTGGTCCACATCGCTTTCACGTCGCAACCAGCGCACATCCGGGTGGCGACGCACAATGCCAGACGCGGTACAAGGCGCATCCAGCAAGATCGCATCAAATTGCTGGCCACCGTTGGCTTGTTGCCACCATTGCGCGGGTTGACCAGCATCCGCCACGATCACCTTGGCATGGTCTTGCAGACCTGTGCGTTGCAAGGTGTCGTGGATACGCTCGCTACGCTGGGCATCCACTTCCAAAGCGGTCACTTGTATGGGTGAAGTTGCACCGGCGAACTCCAGCAAATGCGCAGTCTTGCCTCCAGGTGCTGCGCAGGCATCCAGCACCTGAAGCGGCAAGCTCAGATCCAAGCCTTGCAGCAGCAATGGTGCTGCCATTTGAGCAGCGCCATCCTGCACCGAGACCACGCCCTCTGAAAAGCCCGGCAGCACATGCACAGGCTGTGCCCGTACCAGTTGCACACCATGCTGGCCAAACAGCGTGGATTCAATATCTATCGCTGCAAGCGCTTTCTGATACTGCTCTGGCGTGGTTTTTTGCTTGTTCACTCGCAGGCTCATAGGAGCTTGCGCATTGTTGGCGGCCAGAATGCGTTGCCAGTCTTGGGGATGGTCTTTTTTCAACCGCTCCAGCCACCACTGCGGATGGCTCCAGCGTGCCAAGCTGTCGTTGTCTGTAGCGGCCACCAAGGCATCACGTTCACGCAAAAAACGGCGCAAGCATGCGTTCAAAAAACCTGCCTGACGCAGCAAGCTACCGCGCTTGGCTGCTTCTACGGTTTGATTCACCAAGGTGAAGGGTTCATAGGGTGCTTGATCTGTATCCCACGCCAAAGCCAGCGCGGTGCACAGCAGTGCATCCACTTTGGCTGGCGGCGCTTTTGGAGCCAGCTGTTTGCGCAGCGCTTGCGCACGCCCTAGTTGACGCAGCACCTGAAACAGCAGCGCCTGCACCCCGGGGCGCAAACGCACGGGGACTGCTGCCAAAGCTGCTGTGCCGGATTGGCCCGACAAAATCATTTGCAGGGCTTGTGCGACCGCAGCCAGTTGCTGCCACAAAGGAATCGGTGCTGCAGACTGCGCTGCAGCAGCGTCGTTTTGAAAAATCTTTCGCGTCATGCGGGTGGCTGCATCAGCAATGCAGCGTCTTTCTGAAAAGTTCGACCAGGTTTCAGGCCACTCAGTCGTGCGATGACACATGCAGGAAACTGAGCAATTGCCCCGTTGTATGCATGGATCGCTGTATTGAACTGCTCTGTGCTGTGGCTTTGCAAGGTGATCAATTGCGACCACCGCTGCTCCCACTCTTGTTGCTCATCCGGCAGTGCTTGTGCCTGTGCACCATGCAGCTGCACATACGCCTGCCATGCTACTTGCACACCTTGCCAGGCACTATCCAGCGCTGCAATTGTCTCTGGCCGCAGCGGCTGCAGCTTCGCCTGGATCAACGTGGCTTCCAGCAAATGAGCGCTGGGTAACAGCGCATGCCTGGCATGCTGCAAAGAAACCTGCTGCGCATCTTGTTGGGGCAACTCTGCGTTGGCACAGCTGCGCAGCAGATCGAGCAGTTGCACAAATTGCGCCTCCACTGCGGAAAAAGCCGTCTTACAGGCAGCACGCATGCGTTTCATGCGCTTCCATGCGCCAGTGATCCAAAACACCAGCAGCGCGAGCAATAGCCATTCGAGCGACAAGATCCACATGGTTGAAAGCAGGGGGGTAGATACCAATAAAAACGCTCCCTACCCACCATAAGGCAAGTAGGGAGCGCAGTGCGATTGTGCCTAATCAGGCAACGCTGCGATTAAGCGGCGTTGTCTTCAGAAGCATTCACCTCACCAGCCATTTCAGCGGCTTCAGCGTCGGCAATGGCACGGCGCTCTGCGTCGTCCATGGCGTCCTTCGCCTTGCGCGCCTGGTGGTAAGCCAAGCCTGTACCGGCAGGGATCAGACGACCCACGATCACGTTTTCCTTCAGGCCGCGCAACTCGTCGCGCTTGCCCATGATCGCAGCTTCGGTCAACACGCGGGTAGTTTCCTGGAAGGAAGCCGCAGAGATGAACGAATCGGTCGACAGCGAAGCCTTGGTAATACCCAGCAGCACGTTGGAGTACGTGGCAGGGATCTTGCCTTGTGCTTGCAGTGCTTCGTTGGTGTTCAGGATTTCCGAACGCTCCACTTGCTCGCCAGCGATGTAAGTGGATTCGCCCGTGTTCTCGACCACCACGCGACGCAGCATCTGACGAACAATCACTTCAATGTGCTTGTCGTTGATCTTCACGCCTTGCAGACGGTACACATCCTGAACTTCGTCCACGATGTAGCGGGCCAGCTCTTCGATACCCAGCAAACGCAGAATGTCTTGCGGATCGGCTGGGCCGTCCACAATCGATTCGCCCTTGTTCACCACCTGGCCTTCGTGGACCAGAATGTTGCGCTCCTTAGGAACCAGCTCTTCCCAGACCTTGCCTTCCAGATCAGTGATCTGCAGGCGGATCTTGCCCTTGGTTTCCTTACCGAACGACACGGTACCAGTCATCTCGGCCAGTGTGCCCTTGTCCTTGGGTGTACGTGCTTCGAACAGCTCGGCCACACGAGGCAGACCACCGGTAATGTCTCGGGTCTTCTGACCTTCAACAGGGATACGTGCCAGCACTTCGCCAGGGCCCACTTCTTGGCCGTCGCGCACTTGAATCAGCGCGCCCACCTGGAAGCCAATCGTCACCGAGTGATCGGTGCCGGGGATCTTGACTTCTTGGTTGTTGGCGTCGATCAGCTTGACCTGAGGACGTACCACCTTGGCAGAACCGCGGCGCTTGGGGTCGATCACAACCAGGGTCGACAGACCGGTCACATCGTCCACCTGCTTGGCCACAGTCAGGCCTTCTTCCACATTCTCGAACTTCACCTGACCGGCGTATTCGGTAATGATTGGGCGAGTCAATGGATCCCAGTTGGCCAAGATCTTGCCGGCCTTGACGGTTTCGTCAGGCTTGATGGTCAAGATAGCGCCATAAGGCACCTTGTGACGCTCACGCTCACGGCCGTTTTCGCTGATCACGATTTCGCCGGAACGGGAAATCACCACCAGGTCGCCCTTGGAGTTGCTGACGTAACGCATGGTGGCGTTAAAGCTGACAGCACCGTTGGACTTGGCTTCGACGCTCGAGGCCACCGCTGCACGCGAAGCCGCACCACCAATGTGGAACGTACGCATGGTCAGCTGTGTACCAGGTTCACCGATGGACTGCGCAGCAATCACACCCACCGCTTCACCCAAGTTCACCATACCGCCACGACCCAGGTCACGGCCATAGCACTTGGCGCACAAGCCGTAGCGTGTTTCGCAGTTCAGCGCAGTGCGAACCTTGATTTCGTCTACGCCCTGAGCTTCCAGCGCTTCAATGATGTCTTCGTTCAGCAAGACGCCCGCATCCAGCAGCACCGAACGGTTTTCAGGGTGCAGCACCTCTTCCACCGTGGTACGACCCAGCACGCGATCGCGCAAGGACTCAATCACTTCACCGCCTTCAACGATGGCACGCATCAGCGCGCCATTGGAGGTGCCGCAATCGAGCTCGGTCACGACCAAGTCTTGCGTCACATCGACCAGACGACGTGTCAAGTAACCCGAGTTCGCTGTCTTCAACGCCGTGTCGGCCAGACCCTTACGGGCGCCGTGGGTCGAGATGAAGTACTGCAACACGTTCAGGCCTTCGCGGAAGTTCGCGGTAATAGGCGTCTCGATAATCGAGCCGTCTGGCTTGGCCATCAGACCACGCATACCTGCCAACTGGCGAATCTGGGCGGCCGAGCCTCGAGCACCCGAGTCCGCCATCATGTAGATCGCGTTGAACGACTCTTGGTCTACTTCGTTGCCGTGGCGGTCGATGGTTTTTTCAACCTTCAACTGGTCCATCATCACCTTGGAGACGTCGTCGCCAGCCTTACCCCAGATGTCCACCACCTTGTTGTAACGCTCGCCCGACGTCACCAGACCGGAGACGTATTGCTGCTCGATTTCCTTCACTTCGGATTCGGCGTGGGCCAAAATGCCGGCCTTTTGTGGAGGCACCAGCATGTCGTCGATCGACACCGAGAAGCCAGCGTGGGTCGACAGACGGAAGCCGTTTTGCAGCAGCTTGTCAGCAAACACCACGGTCGCCTTCAGACCACACTTGCGGAAAGAAGAATTGATCAGCTTGGAGATCTCTTTCTTCTTCAGCGCCTTGTTCATGTGGCTGAAAGGCAGGCCCTTAGGCAAAATTTCCGACAACAGCGCACGGCCCACGGTGGTTTCCACCAGGCTGACGGTCTTGACGAATTCGCCAGTTTCCTTGTCCTTGGTCCACTCAGGCAGTCGCACGCTGATCTTGGCGTGCAGTTCTGCTTCGCCAGAATCCAAAGCGCGTTGCACTTCGTTGGTGTCCATGAACACCATGCCTTCGCCCTTACCGTTGATCTTGTCACGCGTGGCGTGATACAGACCCAGCACCACGTCCTGAGAAGGAACGATGGAAGGCTCGCCCGAAGCGGGGAACAGCACGTTGTTGGAGGCCAGCATCAAAGTGCGGGCTTCCATCTGTGCTTCAACCGACAAAGGCACGTGAACAGCCATCTGGTCACCGTCAAAGTCAGCGTTGAACGCCGCGCAGACGAGTGGGTGCAGCTGGATGGCCTTGCCTTCGATCAAGATAGGTTCGAACGCCTGGATACCTAAACGGTGCAGCGTAGGCGCACGGTTGAGCATGATCGGGTGTTCTTTGATGACCTCTTCCAAGATGTCCCAAACCACGGGTGTACCGGATTCGACTTCCTTCTTGGCAGCCTTGATGGTGGTTGCAATGCCGCGCTGTTCCAGCTGGGCAAAGATGAAGGGCTTGAACAGCTCCAACGCCATCAACTTAGGCAAACCGCACTGGTGCAGCTTGAGGTAAGGACCCACGGTAATCACGGAGCGACCAGAGTAGTCGACGCGCTTACCCAGCAAGTTCTGGCGGAAGCGACCGCTCTTACCCTTGATCATGTCGGCCAAGGACTTCAGAGCACGCTTGTTAGCGCCCGTCATGGCCTTACCGCGACGACCGTTATCCAGCAGCGAATCCACCGCTTCTTGCAGCATGCGCTTTTCATTGCGAGCAATGATCTCTGGAGCCTTCAGCTCCAGCAGGCGGCGCAGACGCGAGTTACGGTTAATAACGCGGCGGTACAGGTCGTTCAGGTCGGACGTAGCGAAACGGCCGCCGTCCAGTGGCACCAGCGGACGCAGGTCTGGAGGCAGCACAGGCAGCACTTCCAGCACCATCCAGCCGGGCTTGATGCCAGACTTCTTGAACGCTTCCAGCAGCTTCAGGCGCTTGGCATTCTTCTTGACCTTGACTTCAGAGCCGGTCAAGTCACCGCGCAGGCGCTCGATTTCGCTGTCGATATCAATGCCATCCAGCAGGTCCTTGATACCTTCGGCGCCCATCTTGGCAGTGAATTCGTCGTAGCCAAATTCTTGCTGCTTAGCGTCGTAGTCATCCTCGGTCATGATGCCGAACTTCTTCAGCGGAGTCATGCCGGGGTCGGTCACCACATATGCTTCAAAGTACAGCACGCGTTCGATGTCGCGCAGTGTCATGTCCAGCACCAGGCCCAGACGCGATGGCAGCGACTTGAGGAACCAGATGTGGGCGCAAGGTGCGGCCAGATCGATGTGACCCATGCGTTCGCGGCGAACCTTGGTCTGTGTGACTTCAACGCCGCACTTCTCGCAGATCACGCCGCGGTGCTTCAAGCGCTTGTACTTACCGCACAGGCACTCGTAGTCCTTGATAGGGCCAAAGATCTTGGCGCAGAACAGGCCGTCGCGTTCGGGCTTGAACGTGCGGTAGTTGATGGTCTCTGGCTTCTTAACTTCACCGAAAGACCACGAACGAATTTTCTCGGGCGAAGCCATGCCGATCTTGATGGCATCGAAATGCTCATCCGGCGTGAATTGCTTGAACAGGTCGAGTAGCGATTTCATGTAACTCTTTCCCTTTTCATCCAAATTAATAGCTGCCATCGCTGGATTTACGCCGATTTCCGTATTGAATCATGCGCAAATCCTTTATTTACAAGCGATGGCTGCTTACTTTTTTATAAGGCCTTAGGAACGCTCGAGTTCGATGTCCAAGCCCAAGGAACGGATTTCCTTGACCAGCACATTGAACGACTCTGGCATACCCGCTTCGATGGCGTGCTCGCCCTTGACGATGGATTCGTACACCTTGGTACGGCCCACCACGTCATCGGACTTGACGGTCAGCATTTCCTGCAGCACGTAAGCGGCGCCGTAAGCTTCCAGCGCCCACACTTCCATTTCACCGAAACGCTGACCACCGAACTGAGCTTTACCGCCCAGAGGTTGCTGCGTAACCAGCGAGTAAGGACCTGTGGAGCGGGCGTGCATCTTGTCGTCCACCAAGTGGTGCAACTTCAGGTAGTGCATGTAGCCAATGGTCGTTGGGCGCTCGAACTGCTCGCCAGTGCGACCATCAAACAGGTAAGCCTGTGTGCGGGCTTCGGTCAGACCCTTGCGCGCCTTCAGGTCTTCAGGGTATGCCAGCTTCAGCATGTCCTTGATTTCCTGCTCGTTGGCACCGTCAAACACAGGCGTTGCGAATGGCACGCCGGTCTTCAGGTTTTCAGCCATGTTCAGAACGTCCGTGTCGCTCAGCAGCGACAGATCTTCCTTACGGCCACGCGAGTTGTAGACCTCTTCCAGGAAGGCACGCACTTCAGCCACTGCTGCTTCATCGCGCAGCATGTCGCCGATGCGTTGGCCCAGACCCTTACCGGCCCAGCCCAAGTGCACTTCCAGCACCTGACCAATGTTCATACGCGAAGGCACGCCCAATGGGTTCAGCACGATGTCAGCGGTGGAGCCATCAGCCATGAAAGGCATGTCTTCCACAGGCACGATCTTGGAGACCACACCCTTGTTACCGTGACGGCCAGCCATCTTGTCACCCGGCTGCAGACGGCGCTTAACAGCCAAGTACACCTTGACCATCTTCAGCACGCCAGCAGGCAACTCGTCGCCTTGCGTCAACTTCTTGCGCTTTTCTTCGAAGGCCAGATCGAATTCGTGGCGCGTTTGCTCCAGCGAGTTCTTGATGGATTCGAGCTGAGCAGCTACGTCGTCTTCCGCAGGACGGATATCGAACCAGTGGAATTTCTCCACGCTGTCCAGGTACGCCTTGTCCAGCTTGGCACCCTTGCTCAGCTTGTTCGGGCCACCGTTGGCAGTACGACCCAGCAAGAGCTTTTCGATACGGTCGAATGCGTCGGCTTCCACGATACGCAACTGGTCGTTCAGGTCCAGGCGGAAGCGCTTGAGTTCATCGTCGATGATCTGCTGAGCGCGCTTGTCACGCTGGATGCCTTCGCGGGTGAAAACTTGCACGTCGATCACGGTACCAGACGAACCCTGGTCCACGCGCAGTGAAGTGTCCTTAACGTCCGAAGCCTTCTCGCCAAAAATGGCGCGCAGCAGTTTCTCTTCAGGCGTCAGCGTGGTTTCACCCTTAGGTGTCACCTTGCCAACCAGCGTATCGCCGGGCTGCACTTCTGCACCCACGTAGATGATGCCGGACTCGTCCAGACGGTTCAGTTGGTGCTCAGACAGGTTGGGGATGTCGCGGGTAATTTCTTCCGCACCCAACTTGGTGTCACGCGCCATCACCACGAGTTCTTCGATGTGGATCGAGGTGTAGCGGTCTTCTGCGACCACACGCTCCGAGATCAAGATCGAATCTTCGAAGTTGTAGCCGTTCCATGGCATGAACGCGATCAGCATGTTCTGACCAATGGCGATTTCGCCCAGGTCGGTCGATGCGCCGTCAGCAATCACATCACCCTTGGCCAGCTTGTCGCCACGCTTGACAACAGGACGCTGGTGGATGTTGGTGTTCTGGTTGGAACGCTGGTACTTGATCAGGTTGTAGATGTCTACACCCACTTCGCCGGCCACCGCTTCTTCATCGTTCACACGAATCACGATACGGGTTGCGTCGACGTAGTCCACGATACCGCCACGCTTGGAAGTCACGACCGTGCCCGAGTCGACCGCAGCAACGCGCTCGATACCGGTACCGACCATGGGCTTTTCAGGACGCAGCACAGGCACAGCCTGGCGCGACATGTTGGCACCCATCAACGCGCGGTTCGCGTCATCGTGTTCCAGGAAAGGAATCAGGGAAGCGGCCACCGACACGATCTGTGCAGGAGACACGTCCATGTACTGCACACGCTCAGGCGACAGCAGCGTCGATTCACCCGCTTCACGGGCCGACACCAGATCACCCACCAGACGGCCTTCTGTGTCCAGCTCGGCGTTAGCCTGAGCGATCACATACTTGCCTTCTTCAATAGCGGACAGGTAGTCGATTTCCATCGTCACCTTGCCATCGACCACGCGACGGTAAGGTGTTTCGATGAAGCCGTACTCGTTCAAACGAGCGTACAGCGCCAGCGAATTGATCAGACCAATGTTTGGACCTTCAGGCGTTTCGATAGGGCAAACGCGACCGTAGTGGGTCACGTGCACGTCACGCACCTCAAAGCCTGCACGTTCACGTGTCAAACCACCTGGGCCAAGGGCCGATACACGGCGCTTGTGGGTGATTTCGGCCAGAGGGTTGGTCTGGTCCATGAACTGTGACAGCTGCGATGCACCGAAGAATTCCTTCAGAGCCGCAGAAATAGGCTTGGAGTTGATCAGGTCGTGAGGCATCAGAGGCTCTTGCTCTGCTTGACCCAAACGTTCCTTCACAGCCTTTTCGATACGTGCCAGACCTGTGCGGTACTGGTTTTCGGCCAGTTCGCCCACACAGCGTACGCGGCGGTTACCCAGGTGATCGATGTCATCGACCTCACCCTTGCCGTTGCGCAGGTCTACCAGCAACTTGACCACCGCCAAGATGTCTTCGTTAGACAGCACCATGGCACCCGTTGCGCCATCACGGCCCACGCGGGCGTTGAACTTCATGCGACCCACGCGCGACAAATCGTACGTGTCTGCGTTGTAGAACAAACGATGGAACAACGCTTGTACCGCGTCCTCGGTTGGAGGCTCACCGGGGCGCATCATGCGGTAGATAGCTACACGTGCAGCGAACTCGTCCGCTGTTTCATCCGTGCGCAGGGTTTGCGAAATGTACGCACCCTGGTCCAGCTCATTCGTGTACAGGCACTGAATGTCCTGGATGCCAGCACTGCGCAACTTCTTGAGCAAAGCCTCAGTCAGTTCTTCATTGGCCTTGGCGATGATTTCGCCGGTATCAGGATCAATGATGTTCTTGGCCAGCACGCGGGCGATCAGGAAGTCTTCAGGTACGCTGACGTACTTGGTGCCCGATTGCTCCAGTTCGCGGGTGTGACGCGCAGTGATGCGCTTGTCCTTGGCAACCACGACCTTGCCCGACTTATCGGTAATGTCGAAGCGCGCAACTTCACCACGCAGACGATCGGCCACAAATTCCATTTGTGCGCCGCTGTCCATCAAGCGGAAGTTGTCGTTGACGAAGAAGTGCGTCAAGATTTGCTCGGGCGACATACCAATCGCCTTGAGCAGAATCGACACGGGCATCTTGCGGCGACGGTCCACGCGGAAATACAGCAAATCCTTGGGATCGAATTCAAAATCCAACCAAGAACCACGGTAAGGGATGATGCGTGCCGAGAACAGCAGCTTGCCCGAACTGTGCGTCTTGCCCTTGTCGTGTTCGAAGAACACACCAGGCGAACGGTGCAGCTGAGACACGATAACGCGCTCAGTACCGTTGATGATGAACGAGCCCTTGTCAGTCATCAGGGGCACTTCGCCCATGTAGACCTCTTGCTCTTTCACTTCCTTGACGACTTTCGACTGGCTGGTCGAAGACTCGCGGTCGTAAATGATCAGTTGAACCTTGGCACGCACAGCCGACGCGAACGTCAAACCACGCGTCTGGCATTCGCGCACGTCAAATGCAGGCTTGGCCAAGTTGTATTCAACAAACTTCATCTCCACAAATCCATTGTGGGAGACGATAGGAAATGCCGATTCAAAAGCCGCTTGCAGGCCTTCCATCGTACGTTTTTTGGGGGCTGAATCTGCTTGCAGGAATGCGGTATAGGCATCTTTTTGCATCTGCAGCAGGTAAGGCACTTCGAGCACGCTGTCGCGGCTGCCGAAACTCTTGCGAATTCGCTTGCGTTCGGTATAAGAATAGGCCATGAGATCTCCGGGCAAAGACATGAGTCCTGGGTCTGCGACGACACGGTCCAGCAAATGGGCGAGCGCTTTTTTGCCGGCTTGGCGGTTGGCCACTACCAACCATGGCTGACGGCGGTGCATTGCACATCGCCCGAACCAAGGCGTCTTCTGCTGTCGGGTTGTCAGAAGACACTAGAAAACCGTTAAATAACACGGCTTTCTGGTGTGTTCTAAAAGTCATATCCACAAGCGCCAAAGGCTGGAGTGCCTTTTCAGACACTCCAGCCTCAGGATTGGACTGAATTACTTCAGTTCAGCCTTTGCACCAGCTTCGATCAGCTTCTTCACAGCAGCTTCAGCGTCAGCCTTAGGAGCGGCTTCCTTAACAACCTTAGGAGCGCCGTCAACCAGATCCTTAGCTTCCTTCAGACCCAGGCCAGTGATTTCACGCACAGCCTTAATCACGGAAACCTTGTTTGCGCCAGCTTCAGTCAGAACGACGTTGAAGTCGGTCTTTTCTTCAGCAGCAGCAGCAGCACCGCCGCCAGCAGCAGCAGGAGCGGCCATAGCAGCTGCGCTCACGCCAAACTTCTCTTCAATTGCCTTAACCAGGTCGTTCAGTTCCAGAACAGTCATGCTGTCCAGGGCGGTCAAGAATGCGTCTTTATCGAATGCCATTTGATTTCCTAACAAATTTGTTGGTTTGCCGAGCGCTTAGGCTTCGGCTGTTTCGGCTGCCACTTCGGCAGAGCCTTCGCTCTTCTGAGCCGCCAGAGCGCCCAGCACAACGGCTGTACGCGACATGGGGGACATCAGCAAGCCGCACACTTGCGCCAGCAAAACTTCCTTGGAAGGAATGTTTGCCAACTGCTTCACACCGTCCACGTCCAGGGCTTTGCCACCGAAAGCGCCACCGCGAATTACCAACTTGTCGTTGGTCTTCGCGAAGTCGGCCACCACCTTAGCGGCAGCCACTGCGTCTTCAGAGAAGCCATAGATCAGAGGACCAGTCATCTGGTCAGCCACAACTTCAAACGCGCTACCAGCGACAGCACGGCGGGCCAGTGTGTTCTTCAACACGCTCAGGCTCACACCCTTGCTGCGAGCATCAGCACGCAGTTTGGTCATGTCGGCGACCGTGATGCCACGGTATTCCGCGATCACAAGCGTTTGAGCTTTAGCGGCGAGGCTGGTCACTTCAACGATGACCGCTTCTTTCTCACTGCGATTCAGACTCAAGGTCTACTCCTTAAAATGCACACGCAGAGAATTCCCTTTGTGTGCGCTCTTATTGCAGCGACCAACTGTTAGAAGGAAATTTATCCATCTGCAGCGGGATCGCCATCTGCGCTGGAAGTATTAAGTGGCAAGCCACACCAGCGGTCTTGGATGACCTGAACACTCTGCCAAGCAAAGTATTCAGCCCACCACATTAGCCCGCCATTTCTGGCGAGCTAAAGATTTTAGCAATTAAGCTGCGATGGATTGTGTCTCAACGCGAACACCCACACCCATGGTGGAGGATACAGCCACCTTGCGCAGGTACAGACCCTTGCTAGTAGCTGGCTTCGACTTGTTCAGAGCATCGATCAGCGCAGCCAAGTTGGCTTGCAGCTTATCGTTGTCAAACGAACGACGGCCAATGGTCGAATGGATGATACCGGCCTTGTCAACACGGTACTGTACTTGACCTGCTTTGGCGTTCTTCACAGCCGTAGCAACGTCAGGAGTCACAGTGCCCACCTTGGGGTTAGGCATCAGGCCACGTGGGCCCAAGATTTGACCCAACTGACCCACGATGCGCATAGCATCTGGAGCAGCGATCACGATGTCGAAAGGCATGTCGCCAGCCTTAACCATCGCAGCCAAATCATCCATACCAACGATGTCTGCGCCAGCGGCCTTGGCTTCTTCAGCCTTAGCACCTTGAGCGAACACAGCAACGCGGGTGGTCTTACCAGTACCGTGAGGCAGCACAACAGCGCCGCGCACAACTTGGTCAGACTTCTTGGCGTCAACGCCCAACTGAACAGCCACGTCGATGGATTCATCGAACTTGGCAGTAGCGGCTTCCTTCACCAAAGCAACAGCTTCAGGGAATGCATACAGCTTGTTGGAGTCCACCTTGCCCTGCAGGGCTTTTTGCTTCTTGGTCAACTTGGCCATTTTACAAACCCTCCACGATCACACCCATCGAACGAGCAGAACCAGCCAGCGTACGCACAGCAGCGTCAACGTCAGCAGCGTTCATGTCCTTCATCTTGGTGTTAGCGATCTCTTCCAGCTGAGCGCGGGTGATCTTGCCAACCTTAGCCTTCAAAGGATTCGAAGAACCCTTATCCAACTTGATTGCCTTCTTGATCAGCACAGTTGCTGGAGGCGTCTTGATAACGAATGTAAAGCTCTTGTCAGCAAAAGCAGTGATCACCACTGGCAAAGGCAGACCTGGCTCAACACCTTGAGTCTGCGCATTGAATGCCTTGCAGAACTCCATGATATTCAGGCCGCGCTGACCCAGCGCAGGACCGATTGGAGGGGATGGGTTGGCCTTACCAGCTGGCACTTGCAGCTTGATGAAGCCGACGATTTTTTTCGCCATTTTGAGCTCCTAACGGGTAGTAGCGCTGCACAGCAAAGGCAGCTCCCCGTGATTACCGCCCCTTTGTTTTAATACGCGGGACTAAAAACGTATCTCAAGTCTTTTCGACTTGAGAAAATTCCAGCTCCACCGGTGTCGAGCGACCAAAAATGGCGACTGAAACTCGCAACCGGCTTTTCTCGTAGTTCACTTCTTCAACGCTACCGTTAAAGTCCGTGAAAGGACCTTCTTTCACGCGAACAAACTCACCAACCATAAATTCGATCTTGTGACGCGGCTTTTCAGAGCCCTCTTGCATCTGGCTCACAATCTTCTGCACTTCAGCTTCAGAGATTGGTGCCGGGCGATTTTTTGCACCGCCCACAAACCCAGTGACCTTGCTCGTATGCTTGACCAAGTGCCAGGTGTCATCTTCCATGACCATTTCGACAAAGACATAGCCTGGAAACAGGCGTCGCTCTGTTGTCTTACGCTGGCCATTTTTCATTTCCACCACTTCTTCGGTGGGAACCAAAATACGACCAAACTTATCTTGCATACCTGCGCGATTAATGCGCTCGGTAATATTGCGCTCTACCGCCTTTTCCATGCCTGAATAGGCATGCACGATATACCAACGCAGATCAGGATTGACAGGAGCAGACGCACCGGCCTCACCCGACACAGGTTCGATCGAATCAGTCATTAGCTTCTCCAGCCCAAAATGAGATCATAAAGAGCCCACTCAAGCGTTTTATCTGTCAGCCACAAAAACAGTGCCATGACCACTACAAACGCAAAAACGTAGAGGGTCATCTGCAAGCTCTCCTTGCGAGTTGGCCACACTACTTTTTTGACTTCTTTCCAAGAATCTTTACCAAAGGCAAGCAATTGCTTGCCTTGCTCAGAAACCAAGAATGTTGCTGCAGCAGCAATCAGCCCTACTGCCAACACACCCCATTGAGCAAAAGATCCTTGCTTTGATAGCAAATAAAACCCTGCTATTGCGGCAACCACCAAAAGCAATGCACCAACCAACTTGATCTTATCGGCACCTGTGCGAACTGTTTCTACTTGCGATGTGGCCATATCTCACTTTTTCTCACTCCAACTATGCTGGAGCACAAGACACTTAAGCCCGCCATTTACTGGCGGGCTTAGCGTTACCACTACATGGTGGCAGGGGCAGTAGGAATCGAACCTACAACCTTCGGTTTTGGAGACCGACGCTCTGCCAATTGAGCTATACCCCTAAACCCGAACTAATTAAGCAATGATCTTGGCAACAACGCCGGCGCCAACAGTACGGCCACCTTCGC